>OFGK01000176.1_pt1 | contig 70150 bp, 58 predicted proteins | sample 1521771 | NCBI WGS metagenome assembly OFGK01 (sample SAMEA3504088, study PRJEB24116) | mouse gut metagenome | biome: mouse gut; feature: mouse-associated habitat; material: faeces | place: Denmark | collected 2011 | reverse complement strand
GAGCCGCACAACAAGACGCCGCGGCTGTTGCTATGGCGTATAGAACAGTGGATTAAGGATGAACAATGGTCACCGGCGCAAATTGCCGGCACTCTGGCCAAGGAAGGGATACGCATCTCTAAACAGACTATCTACAATCACATACATGCTGACAAAAGCGGCGAGCTGCTTGCCAATACCAGACACAAAGGGAAGTATAACAAAAAGTCGAAAAAAGAGCGCAAACCGACCAAGGCCACTAATATCCCGAACCGCACCAGTATCCATGACAGGCCCAAAGAAGCCGACGGCTCCCGCTTCGGCGACTGGGAGATGGATCTCATTATCGGCAAGGACGGCTACGGAGCCATTTTAGTTCTCGCTGAAAGGAATACCTCATACTGCATCATCGAAAAGCTGCCTCATGGGAAGAACGCAAAAGAGATAGCCAAAGCCGTAATCAGGCTGCTGTATGCCTATCGGCTTACAGGCGTATTGACCATCACAACTGACAATGGAGGCGAGTTCGCAGCACATCAGGAGATAACCCAAGGGCTCAAAGGCGTTGTCGTGTATTTTGCCGATTCATATTGCTCATGGCAGAAGGGTCTGGTGGAATACACAAACAAACTCATTCGGCAGTATATCCCAAAAGGTACTGACTTCGACAATGTTACACCACAATTCGTCAGGAAAGTACAGACCAAATTAAATAGACGACCACGGGAGAAACTAAATTTCTCAACCCCGACTGTCGAATTTTTCAAACATTTTCGCTAATATTGCACTTGCCCTTGGACTCTACAGCTTGTAACAAATTTATCACATTTTTTCATTTAGTTAAAAAAATTTTTGCTTAATAAAAATTTAGTATTTATTTTTGCAACGTAAGATAAAAAATGCTTGTCAGCGAATGCGCCAAGTCATTTTTAATGTCAATTGAATAAGCTAATCTCTAAGATTCACTGCAAAAAAATACCGATATTGTTATTTACAGCGTAAACTCATTGATTTTCTATTTTTACTAAACTCTTTCGTCGAGCCGCTCAGAGGAGCACCAGCTCAAAAAAAGTCTATTTTAAGAAATTTCAATTACAATATCACACCTCAGATGATTTACAATGACTGATATGGAATGAAAGTCACATACCGGATTTCATTCCACACCAACGGCGATAGCCGCGCGGCTGTAATTTCTTTTACGCCATGTATCGTTGCCGATATTTTGAGCCACAGGAATATTGCCGCTGTCAGCAATTCATCCAGGGCAATCAATACGTATATACTCCAAATGTATAAAATCACCATAAAAGAATATAGTTTTGTTAGATTGGAATCGTCGGCCAGAACCGTGAGGTCATGTAGCCGCAGATATAAGTATCTTTCTTTGAAAGATATAGGTAATAGTGATAATTAAAGATTAAACCCGTTTATTAATAGAGACCGGTTTGCACTACCGGATCCCTAATCTATGGATGTCCGTAACAAGTGATTGCTGCGGACATTCGCTGTTTATAGGGCGCATGATGACAAAATATGTGTATTTGTCAGAGAGTATGATAATTTTTTAATAAAAAAGGAAGCAAATCGAGAAATTTATTTTAATTTTGTCATGGTATTCAAAATATATACTCTAAAAGTATTCAAAGTCTGATTAAATCATAGATTAATTATGGCAGCAGATATAGATTGGGCCAACTTATCGTTTGGCTACCGCAAGACAAGCTACAATGTACGTTGCACCTACCGCGACGGCAAATGGGGCGAGATAGAAGTATCCGATTCGGAATACCTGAACATACATATAGCCGCCACGGCGCTACACTACGGTCAGGAAATATTCGAAGGACTCAAGGCATTCCGCGGCAAGGACGGAAAGATACGCATATTCCGCCTTGATGCCAACGCACAGCGCATACGCCGCTCGGCCGAAGGCATACTCATGGAACCGATACCCGAAGAGCTCTTCCGCAAAATGGTCACCAAAGTAGTGGAACTCAACGCTGACTTCGTGCCGCCATACGGCAGCGGTGCATCACTGTACATACGCCCGCTGGAAATCGGCATGAGCGCACGCGTAGGCGTAAAACCGGCCGACGAATACATGTTCATCGTACTCGTCACTCCTGTCGGGCCGTATTTCAAGGAAGGTTTCAAACCGACCAACATCTGCATAATGCGCGACTATGACCGCGTGGCTCCCAAAGGCACAGGCCGCTGGAAAGTAGGCGGCAACTACGCCGCATCGCTCGCAGCCGGCGAGAAAGCCCACGAACTCGGCTACTCGGCCGTGCTCTACCTCGACCCGCGCGAGAAAAAATATCTCGATGAATGCGGTCCGGCCAATTTCTTCGCCATCAAGGACGGAAAATACATCACCCCCGAATCGGAGTCGATACTTCCGTCGGTCACCAACGACTCCCTCAAGCAGCTTGCCCGCGACATGGGCATAGAGGTGGAATGCCGTCATATACTCCTCGAGGAACTTGACGACATAACCGAAGCGGCCGCCTGCGGCACCGCAGCCGTGGCCTCACCCGTGGCCGAAATCGACGACCTCGACACCGGCAAGAAATACGTGGTGTCGACCAACGGCGAGGCAGGCCCCGTCACCACCGCCCTCTACAACAAACTCCGCGCCATACAGCTCGGCGAGGAAGATGACATACACGGCTGGAACACTATAGTCAATGCATAATTCACTTTATCCAATTCATAATTCATAATTCACAATTCATAATTATGTGCCAGTTATGAATTGTGTATTATGTAATCGGCGCACACATGGCAAGAATTATGAATTGTGAATTATGAATTGGATAGAGTGAATTATGAATTGTGAATTGAATAAAGAATTGGATAAAGAATTGAATAAGATTATCGACAAATATTATCCCGCCGGCACTCGCCGACGGGATATTTATATGAAGCATTGCCGTCAGGTGGCCGACAAGGCTCTTGAAATAGCAAGGCGCAAGGCGCTGCCGCTCGACGAGGACGACATCGTGACCGGCGCAATGCTCCACGACATCGGCATTGCCCTGACCGATGCTCCCGGCATAGACTGCCACGGCACTCTACACTATATGTGCCACGGTACAGCCGGCGCCGACCTGCTGCGCCGGGAGGGTTTCGACGAGCGTTTCGCCCGTATTGCCGAACGCCATACTGGCGCCGGCATCACCGCCGACGAGGTCGCAGCCTCAGGACTTCCCGTTCCGGTCAGGGACTATTTGCCGGAGACCCTGCTTGAACGCCTCATCTGCTATGCCGACAAATTCTACTCCAAAAGCGGTGACATGAAGGAGAAACCGCTCGAACGAGTCATAGCCTCCATGTCGAAATTCACCCCGGCCACACTTTCCCGCTTCAACGCCCTCCACGCCGAGTTTTCCTGACACCACACGGAATTGACATACTTGATGAGCCGAGCCTGTGTAGCCGATCAAGATTGTCGTGAGATAACGTATCTTTATCCGCGCCCGTAGCTGAGACTATAGCATGAAATTTATACACCATGAGCGCTGTAATGCTGTTTTTCATCATTACAGCGCTACTTTTTTCCATCAGCCGTTTGCTATTAGGAAGCTGAGTTTCAGATATATTTCTTTTTTTTAACCTATATTTTCAGTACCAGGCATTGTATAGGGACACTTTTGTTGCTAAATTTGCTATAAAACATTAATCAACCAAACCAAGCTTTTTACAATTCCATGAAGCGAAATCTATTATCAGTAATCACATTGGCGGCTGCGGCCGCGGCGGTGCCGGTCAAGATGTCGGCCGCCGGCGACATCGTCGCTACCGAGGCTTACCGATGGACAGGCGACTCCATCGTTCAGGGGGAATACAAAGCCTACGCTCCGAGCGATATAGAAATCATATCGGACTATTCGGCGCAACCACATTTTTTCATGCCTATAAACAAGACATGGAAACTTAAGAACGATATATCCAAATATCCGCAACTGCGCTCCGACAACCGTCTGCACAATGCCATATACAATATGGGGCTTGACGAAATGGTCAATGCAGTCGAGCCGGACACCACCCTGCGCACGGGCAAGGAGTGGGCCGGGGTATGGACGCGTGACGTATCATACTCCATAATCCTTTCGATGTCGTACCTCCAGCCCGAGGCATCGAAAATATCGCTGATGAAAAAAGTCAACCCCAATGGCCGTATCATACAAGATACCGGTTCGGGAGGCGCGTGGCCGGTAAGTTCCGACCGCATGATATGGGCCGTGGCTGCATACGAGCTATATAAGGTGACAGGCGACCGTGACTGGCTTGAATACATCTACCCCATTATCAAAAACTCACTTGAGGACGATTTCGAAATAACCTATAACAACGGTGCCGTCAACGGCGAGACATCATTCATCGACTGGCGCGAACAGAGCCACCCGAAATGGATGCAGACTGTCGACATCTATGCCTCACAGACACAGAGCACAAGCGCCGTGCATGTGGCTGCCCTTGACGTCCTGTCGAAGATTGCCGCCGAGCTCGGCAAGAAAGATGAGGCCAAGAAGTATGCCGAGATGTCAAAGTCGCTCAACGAAAGCATAATCGAGAAATTCTGGATGCCGGAGAAGGGAACCATGGCAATGTATACCTACGGCCGCGAATATCCGATAATCAATCCGCGCTCCGAGACTCTCGGACAGGCATTCGCAATTCTCTATGACCAGCTGCCCGACTCGATGGCCGCCACAATCACCGAGAATGTGCCGACCACGCCCTACGGCCCTGCCATCTTCTTCCCGCAGATAAAGGATATGCCTGCCTACCACAACAATGCACTGTGGCCCTGGGTGGCATCATACTGGGTGCTCGCCAACGCCAAGACCGGCAACGAAGAGGGCGTGATGGAAGGTATCGGCTCGGTATTCCGCCCCGCCGCGCTCTTCACCACCAACAAAGAAAATTTCAATCTCGACAACGGCGACATAGCCACTGAACTCAACTCGTCGAACATGCTGTGGTGCCTTGCCGGCAACCTCGCCATCACCCACCGTGTGCTTTTCGGTATCACGTTCGAGACCGACGGACTGCATATCAAGCCGTTCGTACCCAAAGCTCTTGCCGGAACACGCTCGCTCGAAGGCTTCGACTACCGCGGAGCCAAGGTCAATATCACTGTCAACGGCTACGGCAACCGCGTAAAGGACATTACAGTCAACGGCAAGCGCCTGAAAGACATCAACGGTGCGATAATCCCCGCACGTCCCAAAGGCGACTACAACGTAGTAGTCACAATGGCCGACAATGATATAGCTCCGATGAAGGTGAACCGCATGGCCAACGTCAAGGCTCCGCTCACACCGCTCACACGCTTCGTCCACGATGCCGACATCGCCGCAGCCAACCCGAATGCTCCATACGAGAATACGATACAGTGGAATCCCATCGAATACATCGCCGGATATATCGTGCTGCGCGACGGACAACGCGTAGCCCGCACACGCGAGACGTCGTTCGACGCCACCGTACCGGGAGTATATCAGATAATCGGTTTCGATGAAAACGGCGTGGAGTCATTCGCCTCCGAGCCACTCAGCAACCTGACTGCAACGCGCATACAGCCCGTAAAGGAGGCAACGAAACTGACCTCTAAAGAAGTGTCATACCAACCCGAGGGAGGCGTAATCAAAGGATATACCGGCAACGGTTTTGCCGAAGTTGACCACAACGCGGCTCCTGTAGTCTTTGAGGTCGCTGCCGACAATGACGGCGAATACTTCCTGTCGCTGCGCTATGCCAACGGCAACGGCCCTGTCAATACCGAAAACAAATGCGCAGTGCGCACGCTCTTCATCGACGGGGTCAAAGCGGGCACTGTAGTCATGCCGCAACGCGGTGTGGGCAACTGGAATGACTGGGGCATGACCAACTACGTGCCTGTCAGCCTCGCCAAAGGCACGCACAAAATCACCATCGAATTCATGCCATACGACGAGAATATGAACCTCGCCACCAACCACGCCATCATCGACGCCCTCGTAATGGAGCAACGATAGAGCAATTATAATAGCGATAAAAATCAGGATGGTGTACCAGAATTTCAGGTTCTGATACACCATCTTGATTTTTAATATATTACGTCATTCGGACGGAGTATAATGCAGAACTATGGCAAGCAGCCAAAAGTCCCTACAATTTCGTCGATATATATTGAGTTCTGCAACTCCCGTGGCAACTTGCTGTATATAAAATAATACCACGAGGGCGAGACGCCCTCGCCCCACTGCAAACAGCATTGAATTGAAGCCATACAAGATGATATATCATAAGAAACGGCCGAGCGGGTGGCTCGGCCGTTTCGTTATAGGTGGTTAATCTGAGGGTCAGCGGACGTAGACTTTGGTGGCTTTGTCGCCCTGACGCTTGATGTAGATGCCGTTGGCCGGGTTGTCAACGCGCATGCCCTGGAGGTTGTAGTAAACTACGGGAGCATCGTTTTCAACAGGTTCAACCGTGATGTCGCCAACACCTGAAGAAGCGTAGCCGATACGTGCAGGAGCAAATTTGATTATATCCTCGTCCTCTTTTTCCTTGCTTGAAGATTTATCCCTTGAATAGGGTTCCTTTACATTATCAAAGAAAGAAGGATCGTAGGGAGTGCCGCCGACGGGGCTGCTGCCATAGAAATCAAGATACTGCACGCCTATGCCGTAGTTGCGGATATAGCTTTCGGTAATACCGAGAAGCGACAGAGGAATGCGGAACTCATAGAATGTATGCGCGCTATCGTCAATTTCGCTGCGGAGATCTACGAAACCGTCGTTGGTCTCAAGTACTTCAGGCTCGAAATTGAATTCCTTCTGGCCCCATACGTTTGAGATACAAGATGCGAGACCGTCGGCATAGCCATATTCAACGGTGCTTGTCTTGCAGTATGCGGCATCATAGCTTGCATGGCCGTTGGGATTTGCGATGAAGTATCCGGGGTTACCTGTTCCGGGCTTGGTAGAACCGAGCCATATAGCGTCAACGCCATTCTCGAATTTCGCGCCGGGACCGCCGTCATCGTTCCAGATTGCACCGGCACCTTCGATATAACCGTCGAAAGACTTGTCAGGATCGAGGTCGAAAGCTATCATCATGCGGCCGTCCATGTTGTAGGGTTTGGATTCGCCGGGCTGCTTGCCTTCGCCATAGAGATCCCATACGGTGTAGACGAACTGTACGCCGAGGTAGAGATTCTGGCTGTCGTAAGCGGCATAGATGGCGTAAGAGTCGATAATCGGGCGCTCGTGATTACCCTTCATTGCCTGAGCCACGTCGCGTGCCACACCTTGTGCAATAAGGTCAGCGTCTGTCCAGTGACCAAGCGCACCTGCGGCTTTCTGACTGCTGAACTGCATGTTGACTGTACGGTTGGTGCCGAACTGGTTGTCGGGGTTGACTTTATAGTAGTCGGTGATGAGGTTGTTGCCGTGAGGCACGGGGGGATTGACGACGTCGGAACGGGAGAAGGTGGCTTCAGCCTCGGTGGTACCGTCGGCGTTGGTGGCTTTGACGGTAAGTGTGCCGGTCTGGCCGTCGTTGAGGTATGAGCTTACCGCCACGTTATTGGCACCGTTGGAGAAGGTGAGCGCCTTGCCATTGAAGTCGGCTGTTACCGATGTAGCTTTGGCGATAGTGACAGTGATGTTGGCAGTACCTTTCACTTTACCGCCGTTGGGACTGATAGTGACGGTCGGTTTGGCGGGAACGGGAGTAGAGCTGAACACGACTTTGGTCGAAGTCTTGCCGTTGTCGTTCATGACATACTCCGAAGTGTAGTCAAGGTCGTCAGTCTGCGCACTGCCGGTCTTGAATATGACAGTGGTCATGCCTTCGGGCAGTTTGTAGACTTTGTAGGTCTTGCCGTCGGAACCTTGCGCTGTCTCCATAGCGGGAGCACCGTCCCAGGTAACGGGATTCTTGCCAGTTGCCCAATAGTAAACATGGGTATGTGAACCGCTGTATGCGAGGTTGTAGTCGCCCGTGATGGTCACGGTGGTAGGATCAGGGTTGGGATCGGGGTTGGGATTAGGGTTGTCACCGGTTGAATATGTACCATCCTGATGATAAGTAGCCTTGTCGACGTATTTGAGGTCGCCTCCGCCGATTTTGTTGTCACCCTCGTGGATTATAATCTGGGTGGGGAGAGACTTTCCGGAGGGAACTTCCCAATACCATTTACTGTCTTTCTTGACCATGTTGTCACCGCCCCATTTGCCGGCAACGGTGCAGTTTTCGGTATCGTTCCATGCCCAAACCTGCGGCTGGGAGAATGAAGTGCCGTCGAAATAGATGTAGTGAGCGCCGACGGGATCAGGATCGGGGTTGGGATTCGGATTGGGATTATCACCGGCATTGGTGACTGTAACGGTCATTGCCGAGATGTCGAATTTAATATCATACTTGCCGGGGTCGACAGTCCATGAGAGACAGCCGGAAGCGTCAACATTAAGGGCATACTTCACTACTTTGGCGGGAGTGCCGAGAGTGATGGGCGCGCCTTCGGTGGCTGCACCGTAACGGTTGGCTCCCTGATTGAGGGCATCCCATGTAGAGCCCACGAAGTCTGTGATGTTGAAGTAGCATTTAGTCTCGCCGGCAGCGGCTGCAAACTCTACAGAAAATGCTGTATAGGTAGTGCCGCTCTGTGTCATGGCTACGCCTGTTCCGGGAGTAGCGCCCCATCCGGCAGCGCCTTTGATATTGCCAAGAACCCACATTGAGGCCGAAGGATCGGGATTGGGGCCGGGATTGGGATCAGGATTGGGGTTGGGACCGACGCCGTCCTTGATGAGGACAGCGATACCGGTTGAACCTACATTGCCCGAGATAGTGGTAGCGGTGACATTGAACTTGCCGCCGGCCACGATGTCGGTGTATTCGCCTGCGGGACAGTAGCCTCCGCCGTTGGTTATGGATACGTTGCCTGCCTGGCCGTTACCCTTGATGATGGCGGCGCCGACATCCTTGCGGGTCACGCTCACTACGCCGTTGGCCGACGAGAAGTAGTCGGCATGTCCTACGGCCGTGTTGCGGAGCTTGTTGATGGCGGCAATCTCGTTGGACGTGAAATGCGTCGAGCCTTTGACACCCATCTTGATGGTAGTGCGGGTGTTGGCGAACGGACGCGAGAAGTAGAGCGACGAAGCGCCGTTGCGGCAAGCCACGATAGCCCATGTACGGTCAATCACGTCCTGCGGGATGTGGGTTGAAGCCTGCCACTCGTTGGAGTAGTCGTCGTGGCTCTCGGCCCAATATACCACCTTGTTGTCGGCGATAGCGCTGACGGCCCAGCCGGCATAACCGGAGGTGACGCCTCCGCCTTTTACGGCGTTGCGCACGCCGTCGCAGTAACCGTTGTCGGTCACCGACATATATTTGGTATATTCCTTCATGAGGGCGTCACCGTTGCCGCCGGGAGAGTCAAGAATCTCGCCGTAGTGCCACATTCCGGGTACAGATGTTACGGTAGACCAGAAACCGCAGCCTTCGGAGGGGAGTCCGATATGCTTTGCGGCATCCCAGCGGATACCGTCGACACCGCATGCCTTAAGTTCCTCGACATAGGCTTTGGCGCGTGCCCGCACCTGAGAGTCTTCAGAATTGACGTCGCCATACTCGCCGAGCTGTCCGTGGGTGATGGAATAGCGGTTGCCGTAGTCTATGCCTCCGTTCCAGCGTACACGTCCGTTGGAATCCCACCATGTGTCATGGTAGCCGGAAGCCTGGTTCACGTGATTGGCGACAACGTCGACAATCACCTTTATGCCGCGCTGATGGGCCGCGGCACAGAGAGAGGTCAGCTGGGCTTTGTTGCCTACGCCCGAGCCTTTGAGAGTGAAATCATAGGGCATGTAGGCGTAAAACCATTCGGCACCGGAGTTACAGTTGCCCTGCATAGGTGACAGCTGCACTGAGCCGAAGCCGGCCTTAGCGATGTTGTCAAGCTCAGCTTCAACCTGAGCACATGTCCAGTCAAAGCAGTGGAGGATATTGCCGTCCTGAATGTTGGCGGGAAGACCGTAATCGGCTGCCATCGCACCAACCGAGACTGACATAGCCAGCGCTGCTGAGCATAAAAACTTTTTTAACATGGAATAGAAATTTAAAATGTAAGAAGATATATAATGTTACTTTTTCCTTAGTAAATAATCCAATTGAAAATGACTTTTCCGAAGAAATGCATGCCTGAAAGCATGCGGTAATCACAAATCCTATAATTACTATATTCCCACAAATATACGGTTTATTTTTAAGATATTAAACTTTTCTAACAAAGATTTTTCCGATTTATCAGGTAAAAGGCACAAAAAGAGGTAAAATATAACAATTATCTTAATATTCTGACCAATCGATTGCATTTTATTCGCGGTTTTCACCGTTTACTTACAAGCAGAAAGAAAACCAGCTGCCGATGTTGCAAAATTCCGGCCAATAAAGTATGGAGGGTGTTGCAACACCTAAAATATACCGACGAATTTGTAGGGAGGGTGTTTACTTATGAGCGTGACGTCCAGAGGACGTCGATTATGCGTAACCACGTACGCCGAAGCTTGCGAAGGCGTGCGTGGAAAGCTATCATACGGCGAGTGGCGTCCGTAGGACGCCGATTTACATCACTTCATTTATAATAAACAACTGGTAGCTAAGTAAATCGGCGTCCTCCGGACGCCACGGCTATATATCCATTATTCCCCGCATGCCTCCGTTTCTCTCCGGCATACGGGGTTACGAATAATCAGCGTCCTCCAGACGCTTAAATGCCTAAGTAAACAACATTGGGACGTGCGTCCCTACTATTGGTGGGGTTGCGACACAATCCGCAGACATCGATGGACGCGGCACAAATTAGCACGATCAAAATTCAATCAAAATTCAATAGTCCATTTCAAAAATGGGGCGGTAAAATTTGTGTTAATTAAAAGAAAATGATTACCTTTGCTGCGCTTTAGGCATATTGTGTCCCGACGGCTGCGGCCGAAGGCGCGCAAATGCCGTGCAAAACAGATTTAATTAACTAATTTATTAACCGTTTAATTTAATGACTGAAGAAGTTAAAACCTCTCCAATCGCCGATTTCGATTGGGATGCCTACGAAAAAGGCGAAACCGCAGGTGAGAAGTCTCGCGAAGAGCTTACCAAGACTTACGACGAGAGCCTCAACACTGTAAAAGACAAAGATGTAATCGAAGGTACCATCATCGCCCTCAACAAGCGCGAAGCCGTGGTTAACATCGGTTATAAATCAGACGGCATCATCCCCGTCAGCGAATTCCGTTACAACCCCGACATCAAAGTCGGCGACGTAGTGGAAGTATTCATCGAAAATCAGGAAGACAAAAAAGGACAGCTCATCCTCTCGCACCGCAAGGCCCGCGCATCCCGCTCATGGGAGCGTGTCAACCAGGCACTCGAGAACGATGAGATCATCAAGGGCTACATCAAGTGCCGCACCAAGGGCGGTATGATTGTCGACGTATTCGGCATCGAAGCCTTCCTTCCCGGCTCGCAGATTGATGTCAAGCCTATCCGTGACTACGATATCTTCGTCGGCAAGACTATGGAATTCAAGGTTGTCAAAATCAATCAGGAATTCAAGAACGTCGTTGTCAGCCACAAAGCACTCATCGAGGCAGAGCTCGAGCAGCAGAAACGCGAAATCATCTCGAAACTCGAGAAAGGCCAGGTGCTCGAAGGTACTGTCAAGAACATCACCACCTACGGTGTGTTCATCGACCTTGGCGGCGTAGACGGTCTTATCCACATCACCGACCTCTCATGGGGCCGTGTCAACCACCCCGAAGAAGTCGTATCGCTCGACCAGAAGCTCAATGTCGTTATCCTCGACTTCGACAACGAGAAAAAACGTATCGCTCTCGGCCTCAAGCAGCTCCAGCCCCATCCCTGGGATGCCCTCGACCCCAACCTCAAGGTCGGCGACAAGGTCAAAGGTAAAGTTGTCGTTATGGCTGACTACGGCGCGTTCATCGAAATCGCTCCGGGCGTAGAAGGTCTTATCCACGTAAGCGAGATGTCATGGTCACAGCACCTGCGCTCGGCTCAGGACTTCATGAAGGCAGGCGACGAAATCGAAGCCGTCATCCTCACCCTCGACCGCGAGGACCGCAAGATGTCGCTCGGTATCAAGCAGCTTAAGGAAGATCCGTGGGAAAACATCGAGACCAAATATCCCGTCGGCAGCAAGCACACCGCAAAAGTGCGCAACTTCACCAACTTCGGCGTATTCGTTGAACTCGAAGAGGGCGTAGACGGTCTGATCCACATCTCTGACCTCTCTTGGACCAAGAAAATCAAACACCCGACCGAATTCACCCAGATCGGTGCCGACATCGACGTACAGGTACTCGAGATCGACAAGGACAACCGTCGTCTGAGCCTCGGCCACAAGCAGCTCGAAGAAAATCCCTGGGATGTATTCGAGACTATCTTCACTGTAGGTTCAATCCACGAAGGCACCATCATCGAGATGCTCGACAAGGGCGCTGTAATAGCACTCCCCTACGGCGTTGAAGGCTTCGCCACTCCCAAACACCTCGTTAAAGAGGACGGCAGCCACGCCAAGGTTGACGAGAAACTCAACTTCAAGGTTATCGAATTCAACAAGGATTCGAAGCGCATCATCCTTTCTCACAGCCGTATCTTCGAAGATGAGGCTAAGGCAGAACGCGCAGAGGCCAAGAAGGCAGCTCCCAAGCGCGCACCCCGCAAAGAGGCTGAACCCGTAGTTTCGACTCCCGTAGAGAAAACCACTCTCGGCGACATCGAAGCCCTCGCAGCCCTCAAAGAGCAGCTCTCAAAGAAATAATCAATTATTTCCATAAACACAGACGGGGAGGCCGCAATCGGCCTCCCCGTCTGTGTTTATTCCGTCAGTATTTTAAACGCTTGCGCGGTATTATTCCGCTTACGCGTCATCACCCGGCTATATATGTATACGTATTAACGACGGATGCTCCCAATTATTTAAGAGATTGTCTAAGTCGCGCCCAATGCCGTCTGCTTAAGCTGAGTCGAATGGAGCGGGGGCGTCTCGCCCCCGTGGTAGCTTTCAGTGTATAAGGATAATACCACGGGGGCGAGACGCCCCCGCCCCATTCTATGCTCTTTGAGTAAACAGCATTGTATTGCGTCCGGACAAATTAGTTCGGGATATGGAGAAACAAAGACCGCGCCTGCTACTGACCGGCAATCCGGGGGTAGCAGGCGCGGCGTTTAATCGCGCTATTATTACAAAAGATACATTAGTGGTGCGGCGATTATGAAGCAGGTGGAGATTAGCCCTTTACGACTTCCCACTTGTAGGGATCCTCATCGGTAAGAGGCACGTAAATGTAACCCTCCGGGAGAGTGAAGTCCTCACCGCTCTGGTTTACGCCTTTGCTGCTGTATTTACCGCCGTAGAGGTAGCAGTAGCCGAATGCCGAAGCGGGGTCGTCCTCATTGCCGTTGAATACGGCGATACGTACTGAAGCGAAGTTTCCGCCATGTACGTTGGCAATAGCCTCACGTGCCACATAGAGCGAATAAAATCCGTCGCCCTTGCCGGGTTCGCTGTCCTCAACGATATATGTACCCGACATGATGTCGCATACTGCACCGCGGCCTACTGCGACAGCGCCCTGGATTGCTTTAACCTGCACGTCGGAAAGGACTGCTTTACCGCCCTGTATTCTCACTGCATAGCTCCATACGCGTTCGCTGGTCTCGGGGTTGACAATGCTGTTGCGCGAGGTGTTGTTTACGACGCAGTCGGTCATTGTCAGGGTGTCGTCGGTGCCTGCGGGCTGGAAGTAGACCGATGCCATCTGCGAGTTGAATGTAACGTTTTCAAATGTCATCGAACCGCCGCCCTGGTTCCAGACATCACCGCACATAGTGCAGCGACTGATAAAAATCGTATTACGGGATGCATGTATTCTGTTATACCACTCCCGGCCGGAGCCGGCGAAGGCAGTTTAAAGTGTGATTTAAAGTTAATAAAGTGTGATTAAACGGTTGTTGTCAGATTGGTTGATTAACCCTTTCTCTCCAAAATTACGATTTATATTTCTATCCTGCAAATATGTTTACCATTATTTTAATATAAATACAAAATTTATCCAAAAGTTTTTAAAATCAATATATTAACCTGCAAATATTACTTAACCGGCGGCATCTGCGCCATCCCTTGCAGCGATTTGACTTCATGGCACCGGCAGCCACAAACCAAATAATAATTACGGTTGTTGATAAAGATGAAAACGAGTGATTTTATCAGCGGTTGCACCGAGTAGCCGCCCAATGCTGCTTACTTAAGAGCGCGTAGGTGTCGCAGAACTGATGTTGACGATTGCATGATGTAGGGCTGCTCCCCGGAGCAGCCGCCAAGCAACTGATAATCAACTTTTGTTATCGGCTGCACCGGGGTGCAGCCCTACAAGATGACGTATCATATATTATAAGTTCTGCACACCCTCGATTATTAGTAACTTCTTGACAGATGCAAACATAAAAATATCATTAAACAAAACCTCAACAGATATGGACAACATGAACAAAAGCCCTGAAAATACGGCCTATGAAAAAGAACTTGAGAATATGAGCCCGTTTGAGATAAAGAGTACGTTAATCAGTCTGGCTGAAAAAGACGCACAGCGAAGCACAGCTACCTTTCTCAACGCCGGCCGCGGCAATCCTGACTGGCTGCTCTCATACCCGCGAAAGGCATTCTTCCTTTTAGGCGAATTTGCCATGTCGGAGGCCGACCGCATGAAATATGACGATGCCATCGGCATTGTGGCGTCTCCTACACAGGACGGTGTTGCCGCTCGTTTTCTCGCTTTCCTCGACGCCCGCAAAGATGAAACTGGAGCAAAAGTGCTCCGCCATTTCTATTCTCATACGACCGGGGAACTCGGAGCCAATCCCGATGAACTCGTATTCGAACTTGTCGACGGCATACTCGGCGACCACTACCCCACTCCTCCGCGCATACTCAGGCATGTGGAGATTATCACCCGTGAATATCTGCGCCAGGCCATGGGCGGAGGTGACGACCCTACGGTCTACGATCTTTTTGCCACTGAGGGAAGCACGGCAGGCATGTGCTATGCGTTTGACACGCTCAAACAGAATTTTCTCATGGAGCCGGGCGATAAAATCGCCCTATTCACGCCGTGCTTCACTCCATATCTCGAGATACCGCGGCTGAGCGAGTTCGGACTGGATGTGGTGGAGATAAGCGCCAACAAGGTAGAGCGCGACGGGTATCATGACTGGCAGTATCCCAAAGAGGAAATCGACAAACTCCGTGACCCGTCGATTAAAGCGGTGTGCATCACCAATCCATCCAACCCGCCAAGCGTATGCTTCTCACCCGAGGTGCTTGACATGCTCGTCGATGTCGTGAAAAACGACAATCCCAACCTGATGGTCATCACCGACGATGTATACGGCACGTTTATCGAAGGATTCCGTTCGCTGATGTATGTGCTCCCTTACAACACATTGTGTCTCTACTCTTTCTCGAAATATTTCGGCGCCACCGGCTGGCGTGTGGCAGCGATGGCACTGCGCAGTGACAAGAATGTGTTCGACGACCGGCTCGCCGCTCTTCCCAAAGAGAAGAAGGAGCTGCTGTCAAAGCGGTATGAAAGCCTTACGCTCGAACCTGACAAACTGAAATTCATCGACCGTCTTGTGGCCGACAGCCGACTTGTGGGCCTTAACCACACGGCCGGACTCTCCACTCCGCAGCAGATACAGATGGCCCTTTTCTCGGCCTTCGCCTTCCTGCACCGTGACGTGCTTCAGCCCAAACTCATAGCGATGATTCACAAGCGCCTTAACAATCTGTGGAGCACGACAGGCTTCGAGCTTCTTCCCGACCCTAACCGCGCAGGATATTATAGCGAGATTGACCTCATGGTATGGGCCAAAAAGATATATGGTGACGATTTTGCCAATTACCTCAACAAGAACTATCAGCCTCTCGATTTCGTAATCCGGCTGGCCGATGAAACAGCTATCGTGCTTCTCAACGGCGACGGTTTCGACGGCCCGAAATGGTCGGTGCGCGCATCGCTTGCCAATCTCGATACCGACGCGTATCTGAAAATCGGCACTGCAATACGCAAAATCCTCGACCAGTATCACGACGAGTATACAAAGTCATCCTCAACCCGGAATTGAGGCATACCGACACGGTGTCGAGAGTGTTGCATAACTGCAAAATTTCGGCTAACAAAATAGGGACGCACGGTCTGTGCGCCCGATAATTCTCTGATAATCAGCTACTGTTTCCCGGACGCACAGACCGTACGTCACTACAATTGGAAGTTTTGTAACATCCTCATTTACCGCAATAAAAAATCGCGGCTACTATCTTGATATATTCAATAATCAAGTTATAGTAGCCGCGATTTTTTTATTGCGGTAAAGCGGATTGAGGGTGTTGCACGACTCGGTTTTTTAACCGGGTAAGGTCCATTTTTGCAACACCCTCATATTTACTCTCCGTTAGAGGGTGTTTAAGCCATTCTCTTATTTTACCATAAGTTTATAGGCCGAATTTCCTACCGTCACTATATATGCGCCATGAGCGATACCGCTGATAACGCATGTGCCGTCGGCGCCTGTCGACGCCGAACGCAGCAATATGCCGTTCATACCGATAAGTCTTACCGGCAATGCCGACGATGCGCTGATTGTAAGGTCATTGCCATCTATGCGCAATTCTATCGCCGAATCCCCGTCAGCGGTTATGTCGTCCACGCCGCCCACGGTCTTGATGTCCATGAGATTTGTGTGGAAATAAACATTAGGGAACTCGTCATTGGCAAGCACACACATCACGTTGTCAATCGGGGCGACAAATGATGTCACGCCGTTGTCAAGGCTGTATTCCTCATCGATATAAAGCTCCTCGCCGACGAGATTTCCTTCTTCATCCAAAGCGGGAACGTCGACAAACCAGCGATATACCGTTTCCTTGCCGTTGATGACAGCCTCCGACGACAGGTCGACTTTTCCGTCGACAACCTCTGTCTGAATGGGAGCCTGATTACCGTAGGTGTAGAGTGTGTATCGGTTCAACGGCAGTGTGCTTGGCCTGAACATGTTGTTGTTGAGATACAGCACATTGAGCGATTTCATTGCCGAGACATCCACGCTGCTCAGCCGGTTGTGTGCGAGAGAAATCTGGTTCATGGCCGGCAAGCGCGAGAGATCGATTTCAGTCAGCATGTTACCTGTCAGGTCAAGGTGCCAGAGGTTTTTGTTGTCGGACTTGAATGATGTGAGCCGGTTGTTGGAAATCGAAAGGAGTTCAAGCCCGGGATATGCCGATGCGTCAAAAGAAGTGAAGCTGTTGTTTCCCAGATCGAGGTCATAGAGGCGGGGATAGCGGGTAAGGTCGAGGTCGCTGAATCTGTTGCCGGCGAGACGCAGCTCGATGAGTCCGGGTGATTCGGGCCATATCACATTGTCCTCGGTCAGCCCTGCATTCTGCACACCGAAGAGTGCAAGTTTGTCAAGTTTCGCAGCATCAATTGACGACAGCGACAGACCTCCGACGCTGAATACCGTCAGGCCGCAGTCTTCGTCGTAGGAGTATACTCTCACGGTAGCCCCCTGGCGTGAGGTTGCAGATACTGATACCGGCGACGTGCCTACGATATATTCGGTCAAATCGGCCTGTGTACCGCTCCAGTCGATATACAGGGGTGTATTGTCGGCGGCAGCACGCAAAATAATCTCGCCTGACTGGTTGGCGGTGGTGACGAACGAAGCCACTACGTTGGTCGGCATCGCCGCTGCTTCAATCTCAGTGGTGCGCAGTGTAAGTCCCTCAAATTTCGGGTTTCTCATCTCGCAGTACACTTTCGAGCCTACTATGGGGCTATGGAAGTGTGTCACGCCGTTTTCCTCATCGTAATCGTAGGTTTTTTGCAGGAGAGTGCCGTCGGCTTTCTTCCATACGAATGATGTCGGAGCTTCCTCGATGTTGTACATGGAGAGGTTGCATCCGGGGCCAATCTTGGCTATGGTTATGTCGTTCTGAGGTGCATAACTATAAATCGACAGGCCGTCGATTACGGGCAGCGTGGTGAAATTAAGCGCATTGTATTCGCAATGCAGCTCTTCAAGGCTTATCCGTGCAGGCAGCACGATGGATGACACCCTGTTATGCGACAGCTTCAGGCTTGTCATCAGCGTGCAGTAGTTGATGTTGACGGTTTCAAGACTGTTGTCCGACACATCGAGAGTCAGCATATTGTCGGCATCCTTAAGCGACAGCTCCGTCAGTTTGTTGTGCGAGAGGTTCAGATTGCGTATCGTGCGCATATCGTTGAGAGTAACGCTTGTCAACTCGTTGTTGCTGAGGTCGATGTCAAAGAGCATGTTTTTCTGGTATACATCGTTGGCTCCGCGTATGTTGAGCGAGGGGAAGTGGTTGCCCGTAAGCACGAGGGATTTCAGGAGCCGGTTCCAGCTAAGGTCGATGTTGTCGCTTCCGTATATGCCGGAATTGACGAGACGGAGCGTCTTGAGCGAACGTGCGGCACTGAAGTCAATCGAATTCAGCGTTATGTCCTCCATGTCGAAAGCCGAAACGAGTTCGCCTTCGGGCACATAGACCGTCACTGTGCCGCTGTTGGTGACACCTCCCGCCACGTTGCGTACGGCAGGTGCCGATTCCGATGTAGCGGTGTATTCCACTTTGCCGCGGCCATAATCGACATAGAATTTTTTGGGAGTGCCGGGGGTAGCGCCGTACATGCCGAGGCCAAACTCAATCGGGGTGCCGTCAGACGACATCACCGGGGCACTGAATGTGATTACCTTGTCATCCTTGCCGTAGTCAGCCTCGCTCTTGACTTTGAATTTATTGGTACACAACGGATAGTAGCCGAATGCGCTTTCAGGGAACGCATCGTTGGCGAAAGCCACATACACGCTGTCGGAAACAGCTTTAAGCAGCGTTATTTTGCCGTCGGCGTATGTGTAGTAGTCGTTGCTGAGGGCCACAAGGCTGTTGGGATTGGACTCGCTCGTGCGGTAGAGGGCCGCGGTAGTCACGGTGCCTTCGCGCAGCACTTTGTCACTGAGGTCAATCACAGAGCCCACTTTCTGGGTTTTGGCCACCTGCATGTCGTTCTGCTTGTAGGCATAATAGTCCCATTCGTCATTGGGCAGGGGCAGCGTGGCGAAAGTAAAGTCATTGTTGCGCAGCGACAGATTGAACAGCGCTGTATTGTTCGACAGGTCAATCGAAGTGAGATGATTGTTGTTGACATACAGGTCGGTCAGATGCGGATTTTTAGAGACATCAAGGTCAGTGAAACCGTTGCCGCTTGCAATGAGATACACGAGATTGGGGTTATTGGTAACATCGAGTTTTTCAAGTCTGACACCTGTATTTACCGAGCCCGACATGTGGTCGCAATAAAACTGGTTGAGATACGGATTTTGACTGAGGTCGATATTGCGTATTCTCGTTTCGCTGATATTGAGAATATTGAGCTTGGTATTTTTTGTGACGTCAAGCGACTCGACGGGGGTGGAGTCGATGGAAATCTTTCTCAGCTCCGGACAACCGGTAGGGTCGAGGTGAGTCAGTCCTTTGTTCGCCCATGCGTCAAATGACATCAGTGCGGGATAGTCCGAGAGATTAAACGACGGGTCGAGACACTCTATACGCCCCATGTCGAGGATAGTGAGCTCGGATTTGTTGCCGCCGATGAGAAGCGGCTTGACGTTGAACGGGTTATTGCTCACGCTGATATATTGAAGGGCATTCAGGCCGCTCAGGTCAAGCCCCGTAAGCTCGTTGTTGGCGAGGTCGAGGATTTCGAGGTTGGTGAGTTTGTCAATCTGTACATCGGTAAGATAGCATTCGCGTGCGCTGAGCAGGTCAATCTTGCTTGCGTCGCCATAGATTTTCACCGTGCCCTCTTTCGTGACGTTACATGTGATATCCGTGCCTACGAACGACCCTGTTTCGGAATCGAGAGTGGCCCGAGTGATTTCATACTCCATGGGGCCGAGTCCGGCGTCGACATCGATATAACCGTCTTCGGTGGCACCGAGAGTGAGCGTTATCGCTCCGGCAGCACCACCCGCTTCATAAACGCGGGTCTTGATGACCAGCGCCGGCTCCTCTTCCTGTGTCTGCGCTTCCACCGGCATCGGGAAGCACAGCAGGCCTGCGAATATTGTCGCGAGCCACGGACATCTGTTTTTGATTATTCTCATAACAATATGATTTATAGTTGTTTTTAACGTACTGCAATTTTTTGTGATACCTGTCCGTTGACATTAAGTACATAAATGCCTTTTGACAGGGAAGAAAGGTCTACGACAGCCTCGTCGGCCCGGAAAGCCTGAACGAGACGCTCGCGCCCCGAGATGTCATACACAGCTATTTCGAGCGAAGACGCTCCCGCGAGGAACACGCTGAAACGGTTATCACCGAGTGAGCTGACCAATACGCGCTCGTCGTCAACCGAGATGTCACCTACTCCGGCGTTGGACCGGCGGAGCACCTCCTTGAGACCGGCGAAGGCGTCGAATTTACCGGCACCTGCCTGCACTGGGTCGGCCTTAAGCACCCCTTCGTCACGTACTGCCGTCTTTGCAACTATATCCTTGACATCGCTGATGGTCAGCGTGGGGTCGGCCTCGAGCCACAGTGCAAGCGCTCCGGCCACCTGCGGCGATGCCATCGACGTGCCTATCGACCAGCCCCAGTAGTTGGAACGGTCAGCCTCATCGACATAGGCATTGAGCGAAGAACCGCTGACATTACCCTCAGTCTCGACATAATAGGAATTCATCGGGGAGATAATGACTGCTCCCGGGGCACATATATGAGGCATGTTGCGGCCGTCGACAAGCGTGCCGTAGGAGGAGAATGAGGATATGTTGCCTTCGGTCAGTTCATATTCGGAGTGGTATAAACCGCCGTCGACAGCGGCCCAGTCGGAACGGGTGTCATACGAACCGACCACGAGAATGCTGTTGCCGGTAGCCATGTCGCTGATTGAACCGTTGCACATGCCGTCGTCATATCCGTCAAGCCCGAAATTGGTAATAGAGGAGAAAAGTCCGTCGCAGAACAAATCGGCACGCTGTCCCGCGCTGCCTTTCACTACGAAACCGAGCACATAGTTGCCGGAATCGTTTCTCGGCGATTTGTTCATCGCATAGTAGTCGAGCACGGCATAAAAACGGCCTGAATCCTCGTCGAACGACCATCCAAGGCCGACGTAGCCGTCGAAATAGTTGGCGAACTGGGTGTCGATGACGTCAGTATCCACCTCCTGGAAGTCGGCAGAACTTACCCAATATGTGCCTGTGCCCGGAGTGGAAAGGTCGACAGTCAGCGGATAGCGCTGTACGACCCTTCCGCGGCTCTTGTTGAATATAACGGCCTGTATTTCAAGGGGAGTGTTGTCGTCGCTGTACATCTCTATATTGCCGTACTGCAGGAAGCCGTAGCCGATGGAGCTCATGTCCTGGCCGAGTATGAAGCTCTTTATTTCGCTGTCATCGGCTGTAAAGGTCTTGTTGAGAGCAATCTTCATGTCGCCCTCGTTGCCCGCAGCGACACAGATGATGGCCTTGTATTGCTCGGCCACGGCGTCAAAATACTGGTTGATAAGTCCTTTGCCGTCATGTGCGCCGGAGTTGCTGCCGAGCGACAGATTTACTACCGCCGGTTTGTTTTCGTAATCGGCATACTCAAGTATATGGTCCACGCCGTAAGCGATGATCACATCGTAGAGGTCACCGCAGCCTACGGCGATGTCTGATTCGTAGGCCACGCCATAGTACGGGTTGGGCATATCATTGACGGTGACAGGAGTATTCCTGTCGCCGACAGCCACTTTCGCAGTGCCGAGATAACCGCCAGCCATAGAGCCGAGTGTGTGGGTGCCATGGAAAGTGGTGGCGTCGTCGGTCTTGAATGTGGTGATATACTTTACATTTTCAGTCGTGTAGTTGCCGTAAAATTTCTCTGTCACCTCGCCGGTAGTGGTGTTGGCCGTCATGTGGGCGAGAAATCCTACGCGTGGATTTCCATTCTCATCGCGGAAACTGATATGGTTGGGGTCGATACCGTTGTCGACGATCCCGCAAACCACGCCCTTTCCGGTATAAGCTCGCTGCAGGCCCTCACCGCTATGTATCTTGTCGACGCCCCCGGCAGTGCGGGCCACATCATTTTTTGCCTTGACGGGACGGGCAAGCTGGAAGCGCTTCACTCCTTTGAGCGAGGCAACGCGCTCCACATCGCCGACAGGCACCGACACGAAAGCGAACCCTTGGCTGCAACGCATCACATTGACGCCCTCGGCCTCCAGCTGCTCGGCAGTGCATCCGTCGGCAAGCTTTATCATGCCGAATACATGTGTTGACTGCTGCGGAGTTACACCTTTAACCTTCAACTGTTTGCCGCCCCGTGTCTCCTGCGCCGTCATAAGCCGTTGCTGACGCAACTGCGCACGGCTCACCAGATCAAGCGACGTCTGTGCCTGAACCGCACCGGCAAGCACTACTGTCGCGGCTAATAAAATTTTCTTTTTCATCTATATTGTATATTGCAATAATGTTTTACTTAAGGCATTTTTTTTACGTCAGAAAACAGACTAACGGATTCATCCATTCCAGAAGAAGCCGTCGGTCTGTATTCTCTATCCGTATTCCTGTCAGCGTCTCCGTGACCACGAAACGCACTGCCTGGAAGTACGGGCAGGCATGTTTATCGTTTTACAACTTTCTTGCCGTTTACGATGTAGATTCCGGCGGGGAGACGTGTCAGGTCATTGCCCTTCGACACGCGGATACCCTGGAGGTTGTAGACATCGCATTCCCCGGCGGCATCGGTGACAATACCGTCGATGCCGGCCGATGTAGAATTTACGGCTATGGTGGAATCCTTGTTCACTTTCACTACGAACGCGCCCGAAGCGTCAGGGTCAATTGCCGTGTCGTCAGCCTTGACCGAAATCTTATAGTCGCCTACAGGCTTGATGCTTATTTCGGTGCCGGGGAGCACGCTGTGGGTCTTCGCCCAGTCAGTGACATTGTTAATGCGGTCGAATGTCACCGAGACTTTGCCGGCATCAAGATTTTCGCCTGCGTTAATCGTTGCGTTGTAGATGTCGGGGTCGGAAGCGAGGAAGATTTTCACTACGTCGCCGTCATTGAGATTCAGCTCGTAAACAGTGCTGTTTTCGTACATCGGAGCGACCGGCTCATTGTTGAGATAAACGTTGGCGCAGGGCGCTCCGTACCATGAGAGGCCGAAAGGATTGTCGCCCTCGTAGAATGCGATTTCGTTATAGCCGGTGGCAATGTCGACAGCCGCGCGGCCGCTGCGCATAAAGTTGAAATACTGGGTGGCAGCCGAACGGTCGTCAATATAAACCACGGCCTTGCTGTTGCGCTCGATGGCGCCTGATGATACGACTATGCTCATGCCTTCGGTCACGGTGACGTTGTAAGCGCCTTCATAGTCAGCCGAAACAGGCGAGCCGCCGGCTGTCACGGAAGATATGAAGCAACCCGACGCGGCTTTTATCTGTATCATCGTGTTAGTTTCGCTCAGCTCGATGGGGTTTTCGCCGCTTACAAGGCCGGAAATGACATCGCCGTTGTAGGAATAGCCCCTGTATACGATTACATTTTCCGGATAGTCTATATCAAGAATAGCCTTGACGGTGCTGTATTTGTGGGCGTCTATCTCGATATTGGTTTCAGAGGTGACGACCATGCTGTATGAGCCGTAGAAGTAGGTCGAGTTGCCGTTGACCTTGAAATATGAGAGACTGTAGTCGTTGGTATTTCCCGAAACTGCCAGCGTGCTGCCTGCCTTCACGGTGAAGTTGTCGTCGTTATAATTGTCGACCGGCGTTCCGTCGACAGTCACACCTGTTATGAAGCCCTTTGCCTCATCGGAGGTGTAGCTGAACTTCACGGGAACATCAATATCGGGGAAGTTGGCGAAAATTTCAATTTTGTCGCCGGTGGCCGGAGATATCCGCCATGATGTGCCCTGCGGTTCAACAACCTCATCGTTAAGTTTGACCTGATAGAGTACAGCATCGTAGCTTACGCCGCCTATAGTAAGGGGAAGTTCCTTCTCAGTCATGTATTTTACGTTGTTCCAGCCCTCGGCAAGAGTGATGTCGGTATATGTTCCGGAACGCTGCACCTTCACTTTAGAGGGGTCGTCGACGTATATCCGGCAGCTGCCGTCGCGCACATCGTCAGCTTTGGCAGTGGTGATGGTATATTTAGCACCGGCTGTATACGATGACATATAGAGAGAATATGACGTCATGTTTGATACATACTCTTCGGTATCGTCAGCGCCTTCCATGCTTTTCACTATTTTAGTAATCAGAGCGTCGGGCTTGGCGGTGATGCTTACCGACTGGTATTCGTCCGCCGAAACGATATTGTCGCCGGCCACAAGGTTCTCAAGCGGGGCGCCGTAGTTAACACTAACCTGAATATTGTCAGGATTGTCGATGTTGAGAATGACATCGAGTGCATTGGCCGGCACTGATACAAGCATCAGCAATGCCGTAAGAATAGCAGAGTAGATTTTTTTCATACAAAAAAATGTTTGAAATGTAATTTTGATTGATGAGGTTTATTACTATTTATAATGTATAAACTATGCAAATATGCAAAATCAGTGTTATAATATAACTAAAAAGTGAATATTTTAACTTAATTCGCAAAAACAACATGCGTTTAGTTGTAATTTGTTGCAAATTTAATTATTATTTTTATTTTAACGAAACAATTTAGACTTTTTGTCTTAAAATACTTCAAAATTATCCGAAAATACGTTTTTCGATAAACCGATTTTGCATGAGACACGTAGCGGGCCGGCCATACCGGAGGGGTTGCGCGCGACGGTTATTGCTGCCGCAACGGCTGTTATTGTTGATTGTGTGAGCGCGTGAATACTTACTGCGTATACTATACATAGATAGGCATTAAAAAATTTGTGCCGCTAAAAATTTCATTGTAACTTTGCAATGCAGGCCGTTTGTGCAGAGTCCGGTCATGGGCTTGGGGCGGGAAGCAGTAACCGCGGAGCGCTTGCTCTGCAAAACCATATAGATTAGCGTTTACTTGACGCTTGTTCTTGACCATCAAGAATCTCGCAAATTCTAACATCGTAGTCAAGAGCGTAGCAACGGTAGATGCGCGTGGTATGTAATTGCTGTACTCACTTCCGAGAGGGAGTAGAGTCTATATTACATATACAAGCGTAGGCTCTACACGTTACCGTTCTACTACGATGGGCAATGCGAGAGCCTTTGATGGGAAACGGCAATGGTAAGATTTCTACGCGTTTCTTTTTTTTCATAAAGCGACAATCAACTGATGTCAGAGGGAATCATGGCAGCGACTTGTAAGACTGATGCCGCTTTGGCATCGCACATCGAAACCTTTCTATCCACCATAAAGAATATATCTCAAACTACAATAAATAATCAATCAGGCACCAATTAAACAGTAATGAAGAAATTTTTACTCTTCATGCTCGGCACGCTAATGGCGCTTCCGGGCATAGCCCGCGACTTCACCTACGAGTACGAGGGACAGACCCTGACCTACACAGTACTGGACGAAGACGCCAAGACCTGCGAGACTAAGGGAGGTTCCATTTTTAGTGGAGGTAATTACGTCTCCGGCAATCTAATAATTCCTGCAACCGCAAAGGATGGTGATATGGAGTATTCCGTCACTTCGATCGGCATGTTTGCCTTCAGTGAATGTTCGGGATTGACATCGGTGACCATCCCCGAGTCCGTCACCTCAATCGGCGACTATGCCTTCTACTGGTGCTCGGACCTGACCTCGGTCGAGATTTCCAACTCCGTATCCTCAATCGGTAATAATGCCTTCTACCAATGTTCGAATCTGACATCGGTATCCATCGGTAACTCCGTCTCCTCAATCGGCGTTGCAGTCTTCTATCAATGTTCAAATCTGACATCGATGACCATCCCCGGCTCCGTATCCTCAATCGGTAATTCTGCCTTCGAGAAATGCTCCGGCCTTAAATCCTTTAAGGTTGCAGACGGTGAAAGTGAAATTAGTTTTGGTGCTTATGCTTTGGCTTCCTGTCCGATTGAGGACCTTTATCTCGGACGCAATTGGACTTATGCCGGAAGTGGCGCAATTTCCACAGGAATCAAGACCCTTACATTGGGCGATAAAGTAACAGCTTTGCCCGCCAATGCGTTCTCCGGCTGCTCCGGACTTACAACGGTAGTATTCAATGCGGAGAAGTGTAATTCTGTAGGGTCTCAAGCCTTTCCTACTTCGATTGACTCTTTCACATTCGGAGAGAATGTGCAGATAATACCGGCCTATTGTTGTCAAGGTTTAACAAAATTGATATCGGTGACTATACCCAACTCCGTCACTTCAATCGGTAATTCTGCCTTTGAGAATTGCTTCGGCCTTAAATCCTTTAAGGTTGCAGACAGTGAAAGTGAAATTAGTTTTGGTGCTTATGCTTTGGCTTCCTGTCCTATTGAAGACCTTTATCTCGGCCGCAATTGGACTTATGCCGGAAGTGGCGCACTTTCCACAGGAATCAAGACCCTTACATTGGGCGATAAAGTAACAGCTTTGCCTGACTATGCTTTCTCAAACTGCGTCTACCTGGCATCGGTCGAGATTCCTAACTCCGTGACAAGCATCGGCGACGGTGCTTTCAGCTCCTGCGCCGACCTTACTTCGGTGACCATCCCCAACTCAGTCACCTTGATCGGCGAAAATGCGTTCTTTGGATGTTGGGGGCTGACATCGGTTACTATCCCCAACTCCGTCACCTCAATCAGCGACAATGTCTTCTATCTCTGTTCGGGGCTTACAGAAGTAATTGTTCCGCCGTCGGTAGAAACCATTGGCGCCTCGGCTTTCGCCGAAAACATAAAGCTAAGCTCCATCATCATGGGCCACAATGTGAAGACAATCGGCGATAATGCTTTCGACAACTGTCCGGCACAGACCGTGTGCATCACGGCACAGACTCCTCCCACCGTCTCCGAGAACACTTTCAGCAATTATACCGGCACATTAAAAGTGCAGGGGGAGGCTGCAGCCGGTGCATACCGCACCGCCGATAGTTGGAGTAAGTTTGCGAACAGTGATTTGTTGAACGAACCCACACGAATTGAAATCGAAGGAGGTACAAATATCAACGGCAAGCCCGGCGACACAATACAATTGACCGCCACGCTCTATCCGAGCGATGTCACGCTGCCGCAGGTGTTCTGGCGGTCTACCAACCCCGCCGTCGCCACAGTAGACCATAACGGCTTGGTGACAATCCACGCCGATCTCAGTGACATAATGGCAATGGCCGAGGGTGACGAGGGAGAAACGCCCACCCAATCCTGCAAGATCATCGCCGAATCGCTCTACGCCAACGGCCCCACAGCAGAGTTTACGATCAACGACAACGTTACGGGCGTGGAGGAAATCAACGCCGACGTTATCGATTTCAGCCTTCCCGTACAGGTCTACACCCTTCAGGGCATGATGGTGGGCGACAGTGTGGAGAACCTCTCCGCCGGCATCTACATCGTCCGCCAAGGTAAGAACGCAAAGAAGATCGCGGTGAAGTAATCCTCCGTTCATCATCAATCACTAACTCAAAAGAGCTTCGGCACCACTCCGTGGGTCGAGGCTCTTTTTCTCGCTTCACATGACTGCAAATTATCTGCAGTACGACTCACTTTATGTCGTACGCTTTTTAGACTGTAAGCGCGTGATAGCCGGTTTTAACAAAAAAAGTTAACGAATGATGGTTTGTTGGAGCAAAATGATTAAATTTGCAATTTGATAATTCAATGATATACAGGACAGATTCGGCAACTGATTTTTTCAGCAATGACAAGCCGTAAACAGCATATCGTCGAATATATTTTTATTGATAAATTTAATATAGAATCTTAAGATAGAATAATGTCACTTAAATGCGGTATCGTAGGTCTGCCCAACGTGGGTAAATCGACCTTGTTCAACTGTCTCTCCAATGCCAAAGCGCAGTCGGGCAACTTCCCGTTCTGCACGATAGAACCGAATGTAGGTGTAATCACAGTGCCCGACGAACGTCTCAACAAACTGGTGGAGATGTGCAACCCGCGGAGCGTGGTTCCGGCCACTGTAGAGATTGTCGACATAGCCGGCCTGGTGAAAGGAGCGAGCAAGGGTGAGGGCCTCGGCAACAAGTTCCTTGCCAATATCCGCGAGACCGATGCAATAATCCATGTGCTCCGCTGCTTTGACGATGACAACATAACGCACGTCGACGGCACCGTCGACCCCGTGCGCGACAAGGAAATCATCGACTACGAGCTGCAGATAAAGGACCTCGAGACGATAGAGGGCCGCATGGCACGCACCCAGAAGCAGGCCCAGACGGGTGGCGACAAGGTGGCGAAGATGCAGTATGAGGTACTGCGTCAGTACAAGGAGGCTTTGGACAAAGGTCTGCCCGCACGCTCGGTGAAGTTCGAGACCGTCGACGAGCAGAAATTCGCCCGCGAACTGTTTCTGCTGACATCGAAGCCGGTGCTTTACGTATGCAATGTCGACGACGCGTCGGCCGTTGACGGCAACAGATATGTCGACGCTGTCAGAGAGGCCATCAAGGACGAGGGTGCCGAACTGCTTATTGTGGCCGCCGCCACTGAGAGCGACATCGCAGAACTCGACTCATACGAGGACCGTCAGGCATTCCTTGAGGAAATCGGGCTGAGCGAGTCGGGAGTGTCGCGACTGATACGCGCCGCATACCATCTGCTCGACCTCCAGACATTCTTCACCGCGGGCGAGGACGAGTGCCGCGCATGGACATTCCGCCGCGGGTCGAAAGCGCCCAAATGCGCCGGTGTGATACACACCGACTTCGAGAAGGGCTTTATCCGCGCCGAAGTCATCAAATATGACGACTATGTGACTCTCGGAGGAGAGGCCAAAGTGAAAGAGGCCGGAAAATTCGGAGTCGAGGGCAAGGATTATGTAGTGCAGGACGGCGACATCATGCACTTCCGGTTCAATGTCTGAGCGCCCGGAGAACTCGGAGAACTCAGAGTACTCCGAGTTCTCCAACATATATAATATCGTCATATCATTCAACAGAAATTTACAGTAAATTAAACATATAAAGAAAATGGCACAACAGGAAGATGTCTTCAAAAAAATCGTTTCACACGCCAAGGAATACGGTTTTGTGTTTCAATCGTCGGAAATCTATGACGGACTCGCAGCAGTCTACGATTACGGACAAAACGGAGTAGAGCTCAAGAACAACATCAAGCGCTACTGGTGGGACGCAATGACGCTGCTCAACGAAAATATCGTAGGTATCGACTCAGCAATCTTCATGCACCCCACGATATGGAAAGCTTCGGGCCACGTTGACGCGTTCAACGACCCGTTGATCGACAACCGCGACTCCAAAAAGCGCTATCGCGCCGATGTACTCATCGAGGAGGAGCTTGCCAAATTTGACACCAAGATAGAGAAAGAGATAGCCAAAGCGAAGAAACGTTTCGGCGAGAGCTTCGACGAGGAGCAGTTCCGCACGACCAACGGCCGCGTGATTGAACTGACCGAAAAGCGCGACGCCCTTCACACCCGTTTCGCCAAGGCGATGAACGACAACAATCTCGAGGAACTCCGCCAGATAATCATCGACCAGGAGATTGTCGACCCGATCAGCGGCACACGAAACTGGACCGACGTGCGCCAGTTCAACCTCATGTTCCGCACGGAAATGGGTTCGACTGCCGACGGCGCAATGACAGTGTATCTGCGTCCGGAAACGGCACAGGGTATCTTCGTCAACTACCTCAACGTGCAGAAGACAGGCCGCATGCGTATACCGTTCGGTATCGCCCAGATAGGCAAGGCATTCCGCAACGAGATTGTGGCACGCCAGTTCATATTCCGCATGCGCGAGTTCGAGCAGATGGAGATGCAGTTCTTCGTACGCCCCGGCTCGGAGCTTGAATGGTTCAAGAAATGGAAAGAGACCCGCCTGCGCTGGCACAAGGCTCTCGGCCTGGGCGATGCAAAATACCGCTACCACGACCACGACAAGCTGGCGCACTATGCCAACGCCGCCACCGACATCGAGTTCGAGATGCCGTTCGGCTTCAAGGAGGTGGAGGGTATCCACTCACGCACCAACTTCGACCTGTCGCAGCATGAGAAATTCTCAGGCAAGAAGATACAGTACTTCGACCCCGAACTGAACGAATCGTACACCCCGTATGTCATCGAGACATCAATCGGCGTGGACCGTATGTTCCTGTCGGTGCTCTGCTCGAGCTACGAGGAGCAGGCACTGGAGAACGGCGAGACCCGCGTGGTGCTCCATCTCCCCGCCCCTCTCGCGCCGACCAAGTGCGCCGTCATGCCGCTCGTGCGCAAGGACGGACTGCCCGAAAAGGCCCGCGAGATTGTCAACGACCTGAAATTCGACTTCGCCACCCACTACGACGAGAAGGATTCAATCGGCAAGCGCTACCGCCGTCAGGACGCAGTAGGCACGCCGTTCTGTATCACCGTCGACCATCAGACTCTCGAGGACAACACGGTGACGCTGCGCGAACGCGACTCGATGGAACAGACTCGCGTCAACATCGCCGACTTGCACAAGCTGATACACGACCGCGTGTCAATCAACTCGTTGCTGCGCAAGCTGTCGTAACAGTGACTGTCACAATTTAAACACGCATAAAATAAAAAGAGAATGAAAAAATCGTATATAGTGCTTATCTCTGTGGCTGTACTGCTCCTTATCGGAGTAGGCAGCTGCATCGGAGTGCGCAACGGCATCGTCAGCGCCGACCAGGCGGTAAAGAAGAGCTGGGGCAATGTGGAGAGCGCCTACCAGCGCCGTCTCGACCTCATACCCAACCTTGTCAACACCGTCAAGGGCTACGCCGCCCACGAGTCGACCACGCTGCAGAATGTGACTGACGCCCGTGTAGGCCTCAAAAAAGCCTACGACGAGGCAAGCCAGATAATGGCCGACGGAAACGCCACGCCAAACCTGGAGCAGCTGCAACAGACACAGAATAACCTTATGGACAAGGCAGGCATCTACATAAATGCCGTGCGCGAGGCCTATCCTGACCTGAAAGCAAACCAGAATTTCCTTGCGCTTCAGGACGAACTGGCCGGTACGGAAAACCGTATCAACACCGAGCGCACCCGTTACAACGAGGCTGTAGAGAAGTACAACAACAAGATACTCCGCTTCCCGGGCAGCCTGTTCGGCTGGGGATACACGGAGAAAGAGATGTTCAAGGCCGACCCCAAAGCATCAAAAGCGCCTGAGGTCGATTTCGGCAACAACAGCAACCCTACCGTTGATTTTTAAGGCATGAAGAAAGCGATTATCTATATGCTCATGGGAGCGGCCGCATTCGGAACGGCATCGTGCAGCAGCGATGACGAGAGCGACATGTGGGATGAATATGCCGACTACCGCGAGGCTAACGACGCGTTCATGGCGGAACAGGCCGAACTGACCGACGCCGCAGGCAACAAGGTGTACACCAAAGTGGTGCCGGCATGGAACGAAAACGCATACGTGCTGATGCGCTGGTTCAACGACACGACCAAGACCGAAGGCAACCTGCGCCCGCTCTACACCTCGACCGTCGATGTGAAATATTACGGACGCACATACGAGAACGAGCCGTTCGACTCTTCTTATCTGAGCCTCACCCCTGCCGACTCGGTGGTACGCTTCAGGCTCAACAGCGTGATTTCAGGCTGGACAATAGCTATGGAGCGGATGCATGTGGGCGACACGGTAGAGGTGCTCGTACCCTATTCACAAGGTTACGGGTCGAGTTCTAATAGCAAAATCAAGCCGTTCAGCGCGCTAAAGTTCAACATCAAGCTCGTCGACATACCCGGCGAATACATCCGGCCGTAATCAACAAAACACGCAAAAGTGTGCCAAATTAAAAAAAATTTGCTAACTTTGCGTGGATAAAAACGGTAATCGGCTGAAAGCTATGCAGATGCCGGCGTTAATGAGAGCAAAAAGGCAAAATTATTTATCAACCGATAAAACAACAATAACAATGGTAAGTTACAAAGACTTAGGTTTGGTCAACACCCGCGAGATGTTTGCCAAAGCAATCGAAGGTGGCTATGCAGTTCCCGCCTTCAATTTCAATAACATGGAGCAGCTTCAGGCTATCATCAAAGCCGCATCCGAGGACCGCTCACCCGTCATCCTTCAGGTATCTAAAGGTGCCCGCAACTATGCCAACGCTACCCTTCTCCGCTACATGGCACAGGGTGCTGTTGAATATGCAAAGGAACTCGGCTGGGAACATCCCCAGATCGTGCTTCACCTCGACCACGGTGACAGCTTCGAGCTCTGCAAATCTTGCATCGACAACGGTTTCTCGTCAGTGATGATCGACGGCTCACACCTCCCCTACGAGGAGAACGTAGCCCTGACCAAACAGGTCGTAGACTATGCTCACAAATTTGATGTAACCGTAGAAGGCGAGCTCGGCGTACTGGCCGGCGTAGAAGATGAAGTATCTTCCGACCACCACACTTACACCGACCCCGAAGAGGTAATCGACTTCGCTACCCGCACAGGCTGCGACTCACTCGCTATCTCAATCGGTACTTCACACGGCGCATACAAGTTCACTCCCGAGCAGTGCACCCGCAACGCAGAGGGCAAACTCGTTCCCCCGCCTTTGGCATTCGACGTGCTTGACGCCGTTATGGAGAAACTTCCCGGATTCCCCATCGTGCTCCACGGTTCATCTTCTGTACCCCAGGATGAAGTCGACACCATCAACAAGTTCGGTGGCAAACTCCCCGACGCAATCGGTATCCCCGAAGAGCAGCTCCGCAAAGCAGCCAAGAGCGCCGTATGCAAAATCAACATCGACTCTGACAGCCGTCTTGCCATGACAGCCGCTATCCGCAAAGTATTCGCAGAAAAGCCTGCTGAATTCGACCCCCGCAAATATCTGGGTCCGGCTCGCGACAACATGGAAAAACTCTACAAGCACAAAATCGAAAACGTGCTCGGCTCAAAAGACAAAGCTCTCTAAAATAGGATAATTCCGAGTATTTCATACCGTCGGCCTTCAATTCTCATTGAAGGCCGACGCTTTTTTAAAACACCTTCCGAGTTCTCAGAGTTCTCCGAGAACTCAGAGAACTCGGAAAACTCGGATTGCTCCTACTGACGGGAAGCCTAATTATGAATTATGAATTATGAATTGCCTTAAGGAGAAGGTTGGTGAACTGGTAGTTTTTGAGCCCCCAGCGGGGATAGATGAGGAGGTCGGCGGGCGACTGTGAGACAAAACGCTCAATTGCGATGGACCGGTCGAGACGGCGTATTATCTCGCAGCACAGGTCGATGTATTCGTCGACTGTGAAGCGCGGAATATCGAGTTCGCCACGTTCTACCTGACGGGCGAGCATAGTGCCGCGGATGAGCTGCAGCTGATGGAATTTGACGGTGTCGGGCATCACGGCATTGATGGCATCGACAGTGGCAAGCATCATGTCGCGCGTCTCTCCCGGGAGGCCGAGTATAAAATGGAGGCCGACATCTATGCCGCGCTCGCGGGTCATGGCTACGGCATCGACCGTTGTCTGCCATGTGTGGCAACGGTTGACAAGGCGTAATGTGGCGTCGTGGGATGATTCGGCTCCGTATTCGATGATGACACGGTTAGCGCGATTGATTTCGGCAAGAGCGTCGAGGAGCGCCGGCGACACGCAGTCAGGCCGCGTGCCTATGATTATGGCGTCAACTCCGTCGACGGCGAGAGCCTCGCGGTATAAGGCAAGGAGGCGGTCAATATCGCCGTGGGTATTTGTGTAGGACTGGAAGTAGGCGATATAGCGCATCGCGGGGTATTTATGCGCGAAAAACTGGCGTGAGTTAATGAGTTGCTGCGTGACGGTATCTCCTCCGATTGCGGGGGAAAATGACGCGTTGTTGCAGTAGGTGCAACCGCCGTAGCCGAGTGTGCCGTCGCGATTGGGACATGTGAAGCCCGCGTTGACCGTAAGTTTCTGCATCTTGCATGGAAAACGGGAGGCGAGGTAGTCGGCGTAATCGCGATAAGGCTTCATCAATTAGTAATTAGCAATTAGTAATTAGTAATTTTTTTGAGGGGGTATTTTTTTTGGGGGGGGTATTTTGTCCGACCTGTCGGACCTGTCGGACGAGGCTGACTGGTCCGACTTTGTGGTAATTTTTTATGGCGGAAACTATTCTTATTTATTTTCAGAGGAGGCGGGTGGCTTGATTGAAGAGAAGGGAATCGAGGATTACTATCGATGCCATTGCTTCCACTATGGGTACGGCACGTGGCAGGACGCAGGGGTCGTGGCGGCCGCGCGCTTTAAGGGTGGCCGGAGCGCCTGAGGCGTCGACTGTCGAGACCTCTTTAAGGAGGGTTGCTACAGGTTTGAAGGCTACGCGGAAATAGATATCCTCGCCGTTGGATATACCTCCCTGTATGCCGCCGGAATGGTTGGTGGCGGTGGCGATACGGCCATTGTCGGAGATGAAGTTGTCAATCATTTCCGAGCCGCGCGATGTGCAGCCGTCGAATCCCATGCCGTAATCGAACCCTTTTGCGGCGTTGATTGAGAGCATGGCTGAGGCAAGACGGGCCTGTAGCTTGCCGAAAGCGGGGTCGCCGAGTCCTACGGGGCAACCTTTGATGACGCATGTGATGATGCCGCCCACGGTATCGCCCTCGCTCTTGACCTGAGCGATTAGCTCGCGCATTCGGGAGGCCGTATCCGCGTCGGGACAGCGCACGTCGTTAGAATCGACGGCGGAGAGGTCGAGCGCGGTATATGGTTTGCCGACAGAGATATTGCCTACCGTAGAGGTATAGGCCGTCACCGTAATGCCTTTAAGCGCGAGCATCTGCCGTGCTACGGCGCCGGCCACCACACGCGAAATGGTCTCGCGGGCCGATGAACGTCCGCCCCCACGATGGTCGCGCAGGCCGTATTTCATCGTGTAGGTGTAGTCGGCATGCGACGGGCGGAATAGGTTGCGGATATTATCGTAGTCGGAGGAGTGCTGGTCGGCATTCTCGACAATGAAGCCTATGGGCTGGCCGGTGGTCAGTCCTTCAAAAACGCCCGACAGGATTTTCACGCGGTCTTTTTCGTCGCGCGGGGTAACTATAGCCGACTGTCCGGGACGGCGGCGATTGAGTTCGTGCTGTATTTTATCAATATCGAGGGGCACTCCGGCAGGGACACCGTCAATGACACCGCCTACTGCGGCACCGTGTGACTCGCCGAAACTTGTAACTGTAAAGATATTTCCGAATGCGTTATTGCTCATCATCATTGCGGGTTAGGTCGGTGACTGTGGCACCGGTGTAATCAATCAAATCTTTGGGCGCTATTTCGAGCTGGAGTCCGCGCACGCCTGCGCTTACAAAGACTGTATCGAAATTGAGCACGGTAGTATGGAAAAACACGGGGAATTTTTTCTTCATTCCGATGGCTGTGCAACCGCCGCGTATATAGCCCGTGAGAGGAAGCAATTCCTTCATCGGTATGAGGTCGGCTTTCTTGACTCCGGCGGCTTTTGCGGCCTTTTTGAGATCGACTTCGCAATTGCCGGGAATCACGCATACGAAATGGCGCGGCTCGCGGTCGCCTTCGAGAACGAGTGTCTTGAACACTCGATTTATATCTTCGCCGAGCTGCTCGGCCACGTGGTCGGCTGCGAGATTGTTTTCATCGACCTCGTATGGAACGAGGCGATACTCTATCTTCGCACGGTCGAGAAGCCGGGCGGCATTTGTCTTTTCTACCTTAGGTGCCATAAATTTATATTCTTGATTGTCAAAGTTACGTAAAAAATAGGATATTTATAACTTTTCGGCACAATTTTGCAATTCATAATGCACAATTGGCCTCCCGGTCAGCAGGAGCACTCGGACTGAAAATATGGCAATAATTGTTCGGACTATGACTACTAAACATTTATAACCTAACTGTCAATAATGTCAAAATACATGGTGTCGGTAATAGCGATTGGCGGAGAGGTGCTGGCGGTTGGATTGAACGGGAAAAAACGCTACCGTTGCATTCTCATTGTAAAACGCTTTATTTTATATGGTTTCAATTGACGCTCTTACCGTGGAGTTCGGGGGTACGACCCTTTTCAAAGATGTTTCTTTTGTCATCAATCCCAAAGACCGCATTGCCCTGATGGGCAAGAACGGGGCAGGCAAGAGCACGCTGCTTAAGATATTGGCGGGCGAACGTGCCGCTACGCGTGGTTCGGTTTCCGCTCCGCGTGACTGCACTATATGCTATCTGCCTCAGCATCTGATGACTGAGGACGGGAGGACGGTATTTGAGGAGGCATCGCAGGCTTTCGCCCATCTGCGAGAGATGGAGGCGGAAATAGATGCTATGAATGCCGAACTCGCCACGCGCACCGACTATGAGAGTGACGATTATATGGCTCTTATCGAGAAAGTGGCTACGGTGAGCGAGAAGTTCTACTCGATTGATATGACCCACTTCGAGGAGGATGTCGAAAAGGCTCTCTTAGGGCTTGGATTCAAACGCAGCGACTTCAATCGTCCGACAAGCGAGTTTTCTGGCGGGTGGCGCATGCGCATCGAGCTTGCCAAACTGCTTCTCAAAAAGCCTGATGTGCTGCTGCTCGACGAGCCTACCAATCATCTTGACATCGAGTCGATAGGGTGGCTTGAGGATTTTATCATAAACAGCCAGATGGCAGTGGTGGTAATCAGCCACGACCGCCGGTTCATCGACAATATCACGACGCGCACCATAGAGGTGACGCTCGGCCGTATCTATGACTACAAGGCGACATACAGCCACTATCTGCAACTGCGCAAGGAGCGCCGGCAGCAACAGCAGAAACAGTATGACGACCAGCAGAAGCAGATAGCCGAGGCACGCGAATTTATCGAACGTTTCAAAGGCACTTATTCCAAGACCTATCAGGTGCAGAGTAAAGTGAAATGGCTTGAAAAACTTGAGATAGTCGAGGTGGACGAGGAGGACACATCGGCGCTACGGCTTAAATTCCCGCCATGTCCGCGAAGCGGCAATTACCCGGTCATAGCCGAGGGTGTGGGGAAATCGTACGACGGCAAGCGTGTGTTTGAGAACGCGTCGTTCACTATCGAGCGTGGCGACAAGGTAGCTTTTGCCGGACGCAACGGTGAGGGAAAATCGACTATGGTAAAGGCTATAATGAATGAAATCAGCCATGACGGCACGCTTACGCTCGGACACAATGTGCGTATCGGTTATTTCGCGCAGAACAGCGCTTCGCTTCTTGACGAGGAGCTGACCGTGTTCCAGACCATCGATGATATTGCCGTGGGAGATGTAAGGCTGCAGATACGCAATCTGCTCGGTGCGTTTATGTTCGGCGGCGAGGAAAACCAGAAAAAGGTCAAAGTGCTGTCGGGCGGCGAGCGCGTGCGACTCTGCATGATAAAACTCCTGCTTGAGCCAATCAATCTGCTGATACTCGACGAACCTACCAACCATCTTGATTTGAAGACCAAGGATATACTCAAGCAGGCGCTGCGCGACTTCGACGGTACGCTCATCGTAGTCAGCCACGACCGCGACTTCCTTGACGGGCTTGTCACCAAGGTATATGAGTTCGGCGACGGGCGCGTGCGCGAGCACCTGTGCGGCATCAATGAATTCCTCGAAAAGAAAAAGGCGGAGCAGTTGTCATGACTGTATACTGCACTGGCCGTCCTATCCCTGCAATCGGGAATATCCTTACATAAGCGGGTAGGTGAAACACAATAAAGGCTGTGCCGTATTTATTAACCGGCACAGCCTTTATATACTTTAATATCCTAATATACATTTATTTGGGGCGTAACGGCTATCGGTCGGTACCTGTCCCATTGGCGGGAGTAGGAGCGGGCGTGGTTTCGGCTGCTTCTTTTGCGGCCTCTTTGGCTTCATATTCTTCCTGGGCAGCTTTCAGCAGAGCCTGCGACTTGGGATCGGTCTGCCAGTGGAACGGTACGAAATCGCTCTTAGGGTTGACCCATGACGGTTTGCGGAACGCCAGGATGATGAAGGGGAGTATCACAAACAGGGCAACACCTCCGAACAGAACGGCATACCATACGGTCTTCGAGCCCATTGCAATCTGGTCCGGCGGAAGGAAGCTGAGCACGAATGCCAGAAGCGAGCCGAGGAATCCGACGCCGGCGACAATCCACAGCAGCAGGTTGCCCTTGGCACCGATGCGGAACGGTCGTTTGGTGTTTTTCATCGAATAACGCAGACGTATCACGGATGCGAACATCAGCAGGTAGGCGATGAGGTAGAGCAGTACTGTGAGCTGCGAGAGAATCTGGTAGAAGCTCTCGACCGAGGGCATTACGACGAACAGCAGTGAAAGCAGTGTCACGGCTCCGCCCTGTATGAGAAGTATGTTTTTCTGCACGCCTGCCTTGTTGGTCTTCTGGAAGAACGGGGGCAGGTAGCCGGCCTGTCCGACGGCGAACACACCTTTCGAAGGGCCTGCCACCCAGGTCAGCACGCCTGCGAGTACGCCCATTGCCAACGCTATGGCGATGACGGGTGTGAACCAGTTCATGTGGAAGGCCTGGAAATAATTGTCGAAGCCTACGAGAAGGCTTTGTACGAGGTTGATGTCTTTCGACGGGATGATTACACCGAGTGCATACGTGCCGAGCACGAATATCAGTACTGTGACAAGCGCACCGCCGAATACTGCTTTCGGGTAGTTGACCGTAGGATTCTTTATGTCACGTACGTGGACGCCCGACATTTCCATGCCGGCATAGAAAAGGAAGATAGAGGCCGCCAGCACTACGTTGTCGAAGTTGGATAGGTCGGGGAAGAAATCGCCGTGGAAATCCATCTGCGAATGGCCTCCGGTGGCAAGGAATACGACACCGCAGACCACAAGCAGTCCCGCGGGAATGATGGTGCCGACCATACCTCCGATTTTAGAGATTTTGCCGACCCATCCCAATCCCTTCATTGAGATGAGTGTTGCAATCCAGTAGATGGCGAGTACTACGGCTATAGTGTAGAATTTATTTGCTGCCAGATGGGAGTCGGCTATATGGTCCATGCCTATGAATGCAAGCGACACGGCGCCGAAAGTAAGCACGGTAGGGAACCATATTGTGCTCTCGACCCATTGCAGCCAGATGCCCAGAAAGCCGAGTTTGCTGCCGAACGCTTCGCCGATCCAGCGGAACATACCGCCCTGCTGGTAGGGAAAGAGTGAGGCGAGCTCGGCCGCAACGAGTGATACAGGAATGAGGAATACAAGGGCGGCGAAAAGGTAATAGAATGCCGAACTCATGCCATATTCGGCTTCGGCAGGGAGTCCTCGCAAAGAAACTACGGCCACGATGTTCATTATCATCAGGGTGCCGACCCCCAGCTTGGCCGCCGACTTCACGGCCGCCTTAGTGGAGGATGTGGGTTTTGTAGCCATAATGAATTGTTTTTAAATTGATTGTTAATCTTTAGGAAACTGTATGAAGTACATTGACCATCCCTCTGAAAATCTGTATTATATAAATTTAGACAATCTATAAGTCGGAGATGGTGACTCTGTCGCCGTTCATAACACCAAGCCGGAGTATCTGTGCGAATTCTTTTACGGCGGCCTGTGCCTTGACGGAATTTCCGGCTTCGTCGAGCGGCGGGGCGAAGGCAGCGATGCCGAGTACGCCGGGGATGACGCCGAGCACTCCTCCGCCGACACCGCTTTTTGCGGGCACTCCGGAGGTGTAGAGCCAGTCGCCTGAATGCTGGTAGAAACCGACAGTGGCAATGAGGGTGGTGATTTTGGGCGCGATTGCGGGCTCGAACACGCTTTTGCGGGTGACGGGGTTCATGCCGCCTGAGGCTATCGTGGCAGCCATTACCGCGAGTTGCTCCGATGTGATGCCGAGGGAGCACTGGCGTGTATAGAGGTCAAGGCTCATGTCGGGGTCGTCGTAGATGCGGTTGTAGTTCTTGAGCAGCCATGTTATCGCCCTGTTGTTGAAATTGGTAGCGCTTTCGCTGCGGTAGAGTTCGTCGATGAGTACGGGAGCCGAGCCGCAAAGGTCGGTGATGTTGTCGGTTATCGCTTTCCATTTTGCGTCGGAATTCCCTTTGGGGTCAATCATGGAGCAGGCCGATATGGCGCCTGCGTTGACAAGCGGGGTCGACGGGTGGTCGTTCTCCAGAAGTATTGCGAAGATGGAGTTGAACGGAAGTCCGGTGGCGTCGGCACCGATAGCCTGCAGCACGCCCTGGGGTGTGTGCTGGCGCATCGCAAGGATGGCAGTCGGAACCTTTGACACGGATTCTATGCCGAAGCGGTAGGTCGTGTCGCCGAAATTGAAGGCGGTCCCGTCGGGAAGCATCACGCTCAGTCCGAAAAGCGAGGAGTCGATATTGGCCAGATAGGGTATGTAGTCGGCATTCTTTCCTCCCGATATTCCGGAAGCATGGCTGTAGGCCTGTCGGGCGGCTTCCTTTATCTGTTGGCGTGTAAGTATTATATCCATGAGTCACTGCTTTTGGTTAAAAAATCCGACAGCCGGCGCCCGACCGTAGTCATCGGAGGCCGCCGGCCGTCGGGAATATATGTAGCGGGGATTGACGGTTTATTTACCGGTGTGGTTGAACGTCTTTGCTACGAGAGGCACGTTTTTCTCCATCGAGATACGTGTGGTAGTCGGGTATTCGAGGGCGTTGAGTTCGGCAACAGCAAAGCGGATGTCGTTGAGGAGCTGGTCGGCCATGTCGCGGCTTAAGCCCTGTTTGCAGAGCACGCGCATCACGACGATGTTTTCGATGTTGGCCGGCAGTGTATAGGCCGGTACCATCCATCCCTTCTGTGCAAGTTTGTCCTGCAGGTCGAAGAGGGTCCATTTGGCGGTCTTCTGTACTTCGGGCTTCATGAGCCAGGTGAAAATCGGGTTGGGTACGTCGGGCGAGTAGGGCTGGAATTCGGGCATCGCGCTTACCTGCGAGTGGAGATATTTGGCCACCGACAGAGAGTTGAACTGAACGTTCTTGTAGCCTTCGAATCCGAGACGTATGAACTGATAGTACTGACCGAGAATCTGTGCGGCCGGACGGGAGAAGTTCAAGCCTACCTGGCTGATTTCGGCGCCGAGGTAATTGACGCTGAACGACATTACGTCGGGGAGATATTTCTTGTCTTTCCATACTACCCATCCCAGACCGGGGTATACGAGGCCGAACTTATGGCCTGACGTGCTGATTGACAATACCCATTTAAGACGGAAGTCCCATTTTACTTCGGGGAAGAGGAACGGCAGGATGAAGCCGCCTGTGGCTGCGTCGACGTGGATAGGGATGTCATATCCGGTCTTTGCGTTGTATTCATCAAGCGCTTTGTCGAGGGCTTCGACATCGTCGTTAAGTCCAGTCCAGGTCACGCCCTGAATAGGCACGATACAGATAGTGTTCTCATCGCACATCTTAAGAGCTTCCTGCGGGTCGAGGGTGGTTTTCTCCAGTGTCAGAGGCACGGTACGCATCTCAATCTGCCAGAGCTGGGCGAATTTCTCCCATACTACCTGATAGCCGGTAGAAATCACGAAGTTAGGCTTATCGAACGGTTTGCCCTCTTTCTGACGGCGTTCACGCCAGCGTATCCATGCTGCGATACCGCCGAGCATACATGCTTCCGACGAACCGATTGCCAAGGCTCCGGTTTTCCATTTGGAGGTCTCGGGTGTGTTCCACAGATTAGCCACTATATTGATACACTTTCCGTTCATTACGGCCACGCGCGGATACTCGGTCTCATCTATATAGTTGATGTTGATGGCTTCGTTCATAAGACGGGTGGCATATTCGTCCATATAGGTAGTTACGAATGTGGCGAGATTGAGTCGCGGCTGGGTCTGGGCGAAAGTTTCGTCCTTTACCATCTGATATGCGATTTCAGGAGTAGTGGGGCCGGCCGGTATACGGTCAACAGGAGCTGCCTGAAGCATGGCGTCTGAACCGAACACATCGGTCTTGGCATCGCCATTGCGGAAATTGGGGTCAAGATTCTGGTCGAGCATAAAATTAAAATTAAATTAGGGTTTGTAAAGTTTTAATTCATTTTTCAGGCAGATAAATAAGATGTATTTTTCGTCATAGGTTACAGTTATTTAAGTCCTGTTTCTGTAATATAACATTATCGGTGCTGTAAAAGTTGAGAATACCACATCAAAAAAAATCGTGCCAATATTTTTCGCTTTGTCAACATACGGAGGAAACAAAACCGCCGCCGCATTGTTCAGTTTCTATAAACCTATTTATTTATTTGAAATGGATTGGATAGTACATACATTGCGCGATAACCCGTCGCTTGCCGTGTTCCTCACGCTCGGAATCGGCTTTTTTATAGGACAGCTTAAATTTAAATCGTTCTCGCTGGGAACGGTGACTTCGGTGCTGTTGGTCGGTGTGGTCGTAGGGCAGCTTGACATTCCCGTGCCCGGCCCTATGAAAGATGTGTTCTTCCTGCTTTTCCTGTTTGCGATAGGATACAGCGTGGGCCCGCAGTTTTTCCAGGCACTCAAGGGCGACGGAATCAAGCAGGTGCTTTTTGCCGTGGTGGTGTGCGTGATGTGCCTGCTTTCCACGTGGGTGGTGGCACTATGTATGGGTTACAATATAGGAGAGGCTGTCGGGTTGCTGGCCGGTTCGCAGACTATGTCGGCGGTCATCGGCGTCGGTACCGACACTATCAATTCGCTTGATATAGCCGATGCCGAGAAGCAGAAAATGCTCGGCATGATACCGGTGTGCTACGCGGTGACATACGTGTTCGGTACCATCGGTTCGGCTTATCTTCTTGCTAATCTCGGCCCAAGGCTTCTCGGTGGCATTAAAAAGGTAAAAGCCGAGACCGCAGAACTTGAAAAGAAACTCAATTATGGTTCAGCTACAACCGATCCCAACTATATCAAGGCGCAGCGCCCGGTGGTGTTCAGAGTCTACAAAGTGACTGACTCCTTCTTCTCTACGCCGCGCAGTGTGGCTGAGGCCGAGGACTATTTCCTGCAGAAAAAGAGAAATATCTATCTGGAGCGTGTGCGCACCTCTTCCGACGGGAAAATCTATGATATAAATCCCGGTCTTGACATTAAAATATCAACGGGCGATGAAATCGTGCTGAGCGGGCGCCGTGAGTTCATAATCGGCGATGAAAGTTGGGTCGGACCGGAAGTGGAGGACTCCGAACTGGTGGATTTCATGGCCGAGGATCTCGATGTCACAGTCGCTTCGAAGAGCATTGGCAGCATGACGGTGGATGAACTGCGTCGTCAGAAGTTCATGTATGGCGTGTCAATAAAGAGCATAAGCCGTGGCGGAGTGCCGATACCGGTGCTCGCGCAGGTAAAGATACGCCGCGGCGATGTGATTTCCGTTGTCGGACTCGAACGAGAAGTGAACGCAGCCGCCAAGGAAATAGGTTATGCCGACCGCCGTACCACAAAGACCGACCTCGTATTCGTAGGACTTGGTATTTTTATCGGCGGTTTGTTCGGCTCGCTGTCACTGCATATAGGAAAGATACCGTTGAGCCTTAGCATCAGTGGCGGAGCCCTTATAGCAGGCCTCGTGCTCGGCTGGCTTCGCTCGAAGCATCCTACCTTCGGACGCCTGCCCCGTTCGGCCGTGTGGCTCATGGACAACCTCGGACTTAATATGTTTATCGCCGTGGTCGGCATCTCGTCGGGACCGTCGTTCATCTCCGGCCTGAAAGAAGTAGGCATAATACTCTTCCTGATGGGTGTTATCGCCACTTCAATACCCCTCATACTCGGCACAATCATCGGCCGCCGCATATTCAAGTTCCCGTCGGCCATAACGCTCGGCTGCTGCGCCGGAAGCCGCACGACAACGGCCTCGCTCGGCGCCGTACAGGATGCAATCGGCAGCTCCATCCCCGCAATGGGCTACACCGTGACCTACGCCATAGGCAACACCCTCCTCATCCTATGGGGCGTAGTAATAGTCCTCCTGATGAGCTGACACCATCCGCCCCTCCCTCCCGCTGCGCGTGAAATTAAGTCTCCCCTCCATGGGAAAGTCGTGTCAGACTTTCCCATGGAGGGGAGTTTTAAGTTAAGTTTTGGGGAAATATATCTATTTAGTATTCGTCTTCTTTGAAGATATAGAATTAGGCTTAATCATACTGCTATTGTTTCAATCATTGCTTATACACAAACATATTTCGCTTTTGAGACATTAAAACGCAAGTTAAGAATATTCATCTACAAACTTTTATAAATTGACTGCGGACTTCAAATTTGCATATCTCATGAAACTCAATTATATTTGCGCTGACAAAACGATTGCAAATGCAGCAGTTTTGTCAGTTGAATATGAATATCGATTGATTATGGTTATAGAAAGAAAGCATTACCTCAATCAGCTGGTGGCCAAACAATGGAATGGCAAAGTTAAAATCATTACAGGAATCAGACGTTCCGGCAAATCATTCCTGCTATCTACCCTATTTAAAAGACAGTTAATAGAAACCGGAGTGTCCCCAGATGACTTTATCGAAATAGCTCTTGATCGCAAGTCAGACATAAAATTCCGTAATCCCAATCTACTATATGACCATATAATGCAACTGACTCAGGATATGACCCGAAAATTCTATATCTTCATTGATGAGATTCAGTTATCCTACAAGATTAAGAATGAGGATGTAGATGAAAATTTAGTTCCTGAGGAAGATCGCGATATGTTATACACGACTTTCTATGACATTCTTAATGATCTGCTCTCACATCCGAATCTTGACATATATGTGACCGGATCCAATTCAAAAATGCTTTCGAAGGATATTGTGACCAATTTCAGAGACCGAGGAAGCGAGATAAAGGTATATCCCCTCTCATTCTCTGAGTTTATCACTGTTTCAGATAAAGACAAATCCGATGCATTTGAAGAATATCTGATGTATGGAGGAATGCCTTTAGCTGTTCTTGAATCTAATGAAAAAGAAAAACGCAAGTATCTTCAAGGATTGTTTACGAACGTATATATCAAAGACATAGTAGAACGCCACAAACTAAAGGACGATAGCATTCTGAGTCCCCTCGTAGACACATTGTCTTCTGCTATCGGGTCTCTTACTAATTCCAACAGACTGGCAAATACAGCCGGTTCCGCTTCGGGAAAGATACCCTCCCATAATACAGTTAAAAATTATCTCCAGTATTTAGAAGACTCTTATCTCTTCCAAGGTGCCAAAAGATGGGATGTTAAAGGTAGGAAGTATTTCGATACTATTCAGAAATATTATGCAATGGACCTCGGGCTCAGGAACGCTCGTCTGAACTTCCGCCAACAGGAAAGATCACACCTCATGGAAAATTTGATTTACAACGAATTGATTCTGAGGGGGTACTCAGTGGATGTGGGGATTGTGGAAGTTAACCGTCTAATCGATGGTAGAAGAAAGTCCTCACAATATGAGATAGACTTCGTAGTCAATCTGGGTAACAATAAAGTGTATATCCAATCGGCGCTACATATAGACACTCCTGAAAAAAAAGCTCAGGAAACATTCTCATTAAGAAACACAGGGGACTTCTTCAAAAAGATCGTAGTTCTTGATGGCAATTCCAAATTATGGACAGATGAAGACGGCGTTACGTATATCGGTGTAATACCTTTCTTATTAAAAGACATGCTGTCTGATTTAAGTTGAATATACTTATGAACGAAGCACTAAATCTATAACGATGAAAGTATTTTCAAATCTTACGGAATTGCTAAGCCGCCTGCATACAGAACGGAAACTACTGCATGAGCTTTTCCAGGCACGACAGAAGTATGACTTCAGGTATGAGGACGCACTCGAGTTTGTCAACAACGAGCGCAACCTGCGTCTGCTCATCGACTACGGTATAGTGCGACAGGAAGGTGAGATGCTCGAATTGGAAGAGATCTACCAACACTTTTTCGAAGAGATACTCCGTCTCAACGAGAATATTACCAGTTCTACAGTAGAAGAGAATCTAAAGCAACTTCAAAACAACATAGATTTCTATCTTAAGGAGCGTTCAAATCCTGACTCTCAGCGTAAATACATCAGCAGGATAATCCGCACCTTACGCAACATCGCTACCCAGGCCGCGAGCAAGACTGTTGAACTCAAGCGCGTAATCAATGACACATACCGTCAGGAACGCAACTATGAAATAAAGCGTCAGAAGCTTGAGGAATATCAGGAGACGCTTGAAAGCATAGCCTCACTTATCCGCCGGACGGAGCGAGTGCTTGATGAGCGTAAGGATATCCTTGATGTCATGACACCCGATCAGAGGATAACACGTCTCGCTATGGATGTAAGATTGCACTTCAAGGATGTATTCCACTCACTGATTGAACTTGAGCATACCATCCGCGATTACTTGCACCAGATCGACGCACACAATAGAAAAGTGAAGCGCATAAGGAAACTGAAATACCTCAAGGACCAACTCACATGGGAAAAGGCCTCTACAGTATGCCAGGTGCTTGACGGATGCGCCCACCAATTGCTGGAAACCACTCCATACTATACCACCAGAATATCACTGCCATTACTGCGGGATACAGATGCGGGATTCGAGTTGATTTCAGCTGTACGCAGCGCGATATCCAGACGAAAGAGACCCAATTCCTCTACCCTGACTCCGCTCAAAGCCGAAGAACTCAACCCGGGATACTTGGTTGAGGATTTCGTTGATACCGACAGAATAGCCGAAGCATTCTTCGCATCATCGCAGGATCTATATTCTTTCGTAAAAAGCTACCCCTACGAACGCCCGAAGGAACTGGAGCAAAAAGTGGAATACTACACTGAGATAATCCTCAACCATCATTCGCGGCTTCAGATCACCGAAGTCTGGCGGACAGACGGCAACATAAACTACCCACTAATCTACAACATGCAATGAAATACGTACAGCAGGTTTTCGACAGATTGAGCCACGGAGGATTCATTTCCTCCGACTGCGTGGATGAGAGCATACGGAACATCTTCATAGACCTTGACGACCATAAGGAGGAATACTCTGAATATTTCGCACGGATAGGGTTCATACTTGAAGAAGGCAACGGATATTTCTATTTCTCGCGAAAGGAATCCAAAACCGCTTTGGTAGATAAACTTAAAAGATTCGGCCACTGGATCGACATCCTTGACTTCCTCAAGGCATGGGAACCTGCCTTAGGACCCGGATTCACATTCATTCAGGCAGACCTGATGGTGAAAATGGATTCAGACATCGAATTGCGCGAAAAGGCTAAATCACTCTATGAAAATAAGGTGCGCAATGATGAAATATGCGAACGCCTCGTGGAAGAACTTTCACGACAATGTTTTATAGAGCTGCTTGACGATGCAGCTCAACGGTATCAGGTAACCGCAGCTTACCGATACCTCGAAGATATAGTTGAACTTATAGCATTCAATGAGGAAGATGAGACAACTGAATAAAATAGTATTCATCAACAGTGCCCACATCAGATATGCTGAAGTGGCAATTGACGGCAATGTACATTTCACCGGGACACAGGGTGTAGGCAAGACTACGTTGCTCCGCGCACTCCTTTTCTTCTACAACTGCCGAAAGGACAAACTCGGCATCCGAACGCAAGGGCAGCAGGCGTTTGACGATTTTTATGTTCCGGAAACTTCTTCATATATAATCTACGAAGTATCGCGCGGAGAAGAAGAGCCGCCGTTCTCCATCATCCTTTTCAGACATCACAATAGAGCAGCTTTCCGCTTTGTGGATGCGCCATACTCCAAAGACTGGTTTGTAGATAGTCTCGGAACAGTCGCAACCGACCATGTCGCTGTCCGACAACGTATCCAAAGCCTAGGAATCGATTGCAGCGGAATCATTGAGAGATATACGCAATATCTCGACATTCTTTATGGAAATCGCAGTGCGCACCTGAGCAAAGATCTGCTGAAATACTATCTGCTCAGAAGCCAGCAATACCAGAACATCCCGCGCATAATCCAGAACGTTTTCCTTAATGAGCGAGTGGATGCGGGCTTCATCAAAAACATAATCATCAACAGTATCTCAGGAGAAAACGAGGAAATAGCCGTTGACTTGAATTTCTTCCGTTCTAAACTGACTCATTTCAGCGACGAGCTTAGGGATATCTCACTCTGGAGTGAAAAGAACCGTCAAGGCATAGTGGAGACGCGCCGCGATGCAGATAAAATCATCGTTACTTCCCACGAAATAAAGGCCGCAAGATTCTCTCTACTTGAACAGTGCGGGATGTTGAACTACGCGATGAACAAGGCTGAGCGCGATATTCCGATATTTCAAAACAAAATTGGGAAAAAAGAGGAGGAGATAAAGAATCTTAATGAAAAAATACTGAAACTGACCGATGGATATGATAAGGAGCGTAGATCTTTAGACGGCCAAATAGCCGTGCTTGACAGCAAACTTAAGGAAGCCGCCTCAAAAAAGAAGGAATATCAGCGCATAGGCATCGAAGAGATGATAACCCGGGCCGCAACACTTGATGGGCTGAAATTGCAAAAAGAGCAGAAAGAGCGTCTTTTCGCCCAATTGACGTCGAGCCACCAGTCCATATCCGATAAATACGGAATACTGCGTGACCGAATCAATCTTGACAAGGAGCAATACCTGCAAAAAATAAAGGAACGGGAAAACTACATCGTCAGCGATTTCAACAATCGCCGGATAGAGAGGATGGAGAGTAAATCCGAACTTGAATCCGAGATACGCGATAGGTTCAAGGCACAGACCACCGGAATCGACGAGAAACTACTTTCCTTACGTGAGCGTCTGACGGACCAGAAGGAACAGCGTGCAAAAATTGCCGCTTCCTCTCCACGAAAAGAAGACTTGGAGGCAAGCCAACGAATAATCTCAGAGATTAAAAATAAAATCCATCAATCCATAGAGGCCAAGCTGAAAGAAGAAAACCATCTGGATACTCTCAAGAACACGATGGAACTCAACTGCCGTCAGATAGAGACTGAATCAGCGATGCAGATCAAAGAAATAGAAAGCAGTATGCGTCAACTTGAATATCAGCGCAAGGAGGAACTGCTGCTTCTTGAAAGAGCGAAAGGTTCGCTCTGCGAATGGCTGGACAGCAACATGGAAGGCTGGGAGAAATCTATCGGCAAAATAGTTGACGAAAAAAGTGTGCTTTATTCCCAGGACCTCAATCCCCGGCTTTCCGACGGCAATCACGACAGCATCTTCGGCGTATGCCTTGACCTTGATTCTATTGAGAAAGATGTTCGTACCCCGGCAATGATAAAGGATGCCATCGACTCTCTTGACAAAGAGAGTCAGACACTGGCCAACAGCATCATTCGACTGCGAGAGGAAAACCAACAGCATATCGCCGAAGCTGGGAAAGAAATCCGAAGTCAGGTGAAATCAGTCCAGGCAGAAATCGACATATTGACACAGGATATACTGATAGGCCGAAGACAATCCGAAGAAGAGTTACTTCGAATGGTTGCTATCAAGGAGGAAGAGAGTAAGTACCTTGAAGAGATTGTTAAGTCGTTCGATGATGAGATCCAAGATATGCAGTCTCAGATAAACGGTCTATCCGACGAACGAAGAACTGTCGAAATCACATGTGAAGCTGAACTTCGTAAGGTCAATAAGACAATCTCGAATGAAGAGAAAGCCGATAAGACCAGGAAAGACAGTTTGTTGGCATCCCTCGCTGCAGAAGTTGCCGAATACACTAAGGGGCATGACTCCAGACTTAAACAGCTTGAAAAGGATGAAGCGACCGAACTTTCGGATTCAGGTGCAGACATACGTATGCTCGACATTACCAAGAAAGAAATAGATGCTATTTCCACAGCTATCAATCGGATTGACAGAGAAAGGGATAAGATTGCAGAATACCGTAAAGACTGCAGGGAACTACTCGACAAAGTCACACAGATGCAAGCCGATTGCAAGAATCTTGAGAACAAACAATCTATACTTGGACAGAAATATGAGGATAAACGGCAGAGGCTTGATCAAAAACGGCAGGAAGAGGAGAAAATCTTATCGAAGCTGAGTATATCCTTCCGTCAGGCCAGGGAGTCAAAGCAGAAAGCGGATGAATTCATAGTATCGAAAGCATGCCCTCCTGAACTTAAGGAAACCAGCCCCATTCCTACGGAGCAGGATTGCATTGCCATTATTTCCAGCATGCAGGGACTGGTAGTGGATATCCATAACCTGTCTGACAGGCTTAAGGAAGACACAAACGAGCTACGCAAGCGATTCTCACTCAATAACACTTTCAAATTCCCGACTGCGTTCGACACGCTTGAAGACTACCACCGCTACGCCGACAGCTTGGAAGATTTTATAAGCAACAACAAGATAAAGGAATTCCAGCAGGTGACCAGCAACCTCTACCGTGATATTCTGTCAAGAGCCGCTTCCGACTTCAATTTCCTTTTAGGACGTGAATCTGAGATTATCCGGCTCGTCAAGGCAATAAACCATGACTTCGAAAAGAAAACGTTCGCCGGAGTAATCCGCAGCATCGAGCTAAGGCTCGACAGAAGCATAATGCCCATCATCACACAGCTGCAGAACATAACTGATTTCTGGAACTCTCATCAATATGAGCTGGGCGAGGTAAATCTCTTCTCCACCGATGAGCATACAGACATCAATAAAGAATCAATCAAGTATCTTAAATCCCTTGCGACCTCCCTCCAGACTGCATCAGATTTAAAGAAACTCCCTCTGGAGCAGACATTTGCATTAAAGTTCAGAATTCAAGAAAATGACAATGTGACGGACTGGGTAGAGAATATCAGGGCTATAGGTTCGGAAGGTACGGATATACTGGTTAAGGCCATCATCAACATTCTCCTTATAAGCGTATTCAAGAACCGCGCCGGTCAAGGAGATGATTTTCGCCTTCATTGCATGATGGATGAGATTGGCCGTCTTGCCGATGAGAATATTCAGGGAATACTGAATTTCGCCAATCAACGGGGTATATTCATTGTGAACTCCTCTCCAAAAGCACACCGTCCCCTCTCATACCGCCGACTCTATATGCTTTCAAAAGATAACACGGCCTATACAACGGTGCAGCCAATTTTATCAACACGCGAAGCTGAATTGCTATGAAACTGACCTTACGCCTGATTGATAATCTACGGCGAATCCTTAAAGGAGAAGCCATATCATATTCCAGTTTCCCGAGGTCCTTCGCTGACTCTCTCGTCAGGGAAGGCCTTTTGAATGTAGAATATCATGGAAGCCGAAGTTGTCTACGAACACATAATGCCACAGCCTTAGCAGATGCACTGCCGAGGTATAATGAGGCTCTTTGTGATTTGGATGCTGCGGAGTTGATACTGTCGGGGGATGGCTCCCGGACGGCACAAGCCTCGATATCTGGGAACTCAAAGACACGTAGCGAACGATCGTGTCCGGGTTTCCTTGTGAATGCCTACTCGAGTATGGAGTGCCTTTTGAACGCAAAGGCATTTACCATTGCGCCGACAGAAGGAAGTGCTATATACATAGCAGACTGACCGGCCAATAGAATTAAGTGATATTGACCCACTTGTCGAGTATGTTGAATTTTTGTTAGATTTAGAATTTACGTCCCATGCGTTTTAAGTCCGTGCAAGCGTCTACAAGGAAGTAGTAAATACCTACGGCGTGCTCGTTAGCGAATGACATTGCCCACTCGCTAAACTTTTGCTCTATCCCGGTCTTGGGGTCGGTGTAATCAGTTTCCCACAGGTCGGCGAGGTCTGCATTTACCTCATTGGGGGTGTTGCCGAGTGCGTCTACCACCTCGGCAGGGTATTCTTCAATCAAACCCTTGCTCCAATCTCCAAACTCGGAGCCGGGATTGAGTAGCAGATACTCAAATGCGGCGTCTTTGAGTTCGTCCATGAGTGGCTCTGTTTCGTTATATGGGTATTCTCTGTTCATATCTTTGCTTGAATTATGCCCAAATTTGGGCGTTAGGAGCGCGTACAATCACTTTCTCCTCTATCGGTGGAGTTTATCATCTGAGCCAACAAAAGCGGCCTATTGGGCCGTTACAGCCCGTATTTGTATTTATCACGTCTATCCAACACTTTGCGCATAGTTTCAAGAGTTTTATGAAGAGCTTCTTCTTGTTCCCATGTTTCGGGAATGAGTTTCTCTCTGAATGCCTCATTTAACGCAACAATACATAGCATCAACTCTCTTTCGTTTTCTTCGTATTGTTCGATTTGAATTCTTAAATCATTTAGTTCACTCATTTGCCACGCTCAATAAGTAAGTCAATCATCTTGTCTTTCGTTCTGGACAGCTCCGCAGTGATTTCTTCATTTTTGACACGAAGTTCCTCAATTTCTTTCTTCATTGATTTACGCTCAGCCTCCCATGCTTTCTTTTCACCTTGCAGGTCTTGAATTTGTTGCTGCAAATTCTTGATTCTCTCTTTAAGAACAGCATCGCCAATTAGCACCTCAGAATCCTCTGCATAAATACCATCAGGAGAAAAGAAGTTGCCTTTTGTAGTTGCCGGTACCATCATGCTACCGATACCCGATTTCACCCATTCAACTGAGAGGTTATGTGCGTGACAAATTTTCCCAATGGTCTTATCGGTAATCTTTTGCTTCCCTTCCAACATCTTTCCGAAGTTGGAGGGGTCTATGTTTGCTTTGCTTGCAAAGGCATTTTGCGTGGCATTAAGCACTGCTATCGCCTCTTTCAAGCGTTCTACCATATCATTCATACCTTGGTATTACTGTTAATAATTATTAAAATTTCACACTTTGTTTGGTAGTACCGTGGTAATACCATATATTTGCAGTGTAATTCTAATGTCGTAGCGTTGTAACTCGCTTAGATTAAGAAGCAAAGATAACAAATTCTACTCAAAAAATACCAAGTAAGATGACAGAAAATTGCTACCTCGTGAAAAAGGTGTCTATCACAGATACTCTGCGAAACATCCCAGTAGGGAAACCTGTACTCTTTGATTGTCGGGAAGCCGGTCCTATGGCTTCAGCTAAAGCGGCTGTAAGTCGATTAAATGGTTCGGCAAACAAAGAGGTATATTCCATTTCAAGCAAAGACAACGGAGCGACTTACGAAATCCTACGTTCAGAATAACTAAAAAAGACATCAATCATGAAAAAAGTAACTATCACTCTCGCACTCGTGGCCGCGCTTCTCACCGGCTGCAAATCTAACAAGGTCGCTCTTGAACAGCTCCGCGCCGATGTGTCGTGGTCGGCTTTCTGTGCCGCTCGTGGCTACGACATCAACGACAACACTTATCCTGTCATCAATGAGTATCTCGATACTTGGTGTGGTTCGGTTGATGAAGAGGCCGCTCTCATCGAAGCAGGAGTAGAACCCTATTAAATCTCACAGCCATGAATAAGACAATTTCAATACTCCGTATCTTGATAATCTTTGCGCTCTGCGGTTTCGCATTCCTGTTTCTCTTCGGCGAAGAGCAGGACGAAAACCTGCTGACATGGACTCTCCGCTTCATCTGCGACAAGGCTCTCGCCATCGGCGCATGCTTTGTTATCGCCCGGCTCTACAAACGTTGGAGTAAGATTGACCCTTGGTTTATCGCATACGACAAAATGTGTGACGAGGTGATGGACAAACCTAACCCATCTCAACTCTAATATCAATGCCTCCAACAGTACACATACAATTCTCTGACAGGCTCGTCAGCTATGAAACATTCATGACCGACCTTACAGCACGGTTGGCACGAGTGATTAAGAGCGATGCAGCCGACCCGGAGTATATCTCCCAACGCACGGCCTATTCAATCTTCGGACGCAAGAATGTTGACCGTTGGAGGCGCACAGGAAAGGTAAAGCCCTCCAAACGTCCGGGCAAGGTTGAATACTGCATGGCAGACCTACGCCTCCTTCAGAGAACAGAACAGGATTACCTCAACCAATAAGACAGATACAATGGATTACGCAATATACAAGACCAATGACGGCAAGAATCCTCGTGTTATTTACCGCTTCACGCAGGAGGCTTGCAATCACAGGGCGAAACTCGCCGCGAAAGCGAAACTCAATGAAATGTGGCTACGCGTTACCGACAGGCTTGACTATTTCCAGAATGCCGAAGGAAATGACAACGAGTTTTCCTATGACCACCCCACAAGCATAAATACATCAGAGCGGATACGCTTTTACATAGCAAAGCTCTGACGGCTCAGCCTCTCGGTGTGTCGGTCGCACTACAGATTTTGGTTCTGTCGGAGGGGGTTCGATTCCCTCAGAGGCTACAAGTAGCGGTAGTTGCTACATGATTGATAACCTCGGAGGCTGCGCTGTCAGCCTAAGCCAAAGTGCAGCCTCCATTTTTCAATCAAGCAATCCGCAAATGTTTAACAATTTAACTCCATCAATCATGGGCAACCTACAACTGACGGTTGAGGAAATCAACCAACTCAAGCCGCTCGAAATAGTCGAGCATCCTGTCGTGCGTGAGCGCTTCATATTTATCTACGACAAACTTTGGGGCAACGGTGAAGCCGCTTATGAGCGTGAAAGTATCTACTTCAACAAGGCTCTCCGCGACAACGACAAGGGCAAACTGCAACGCGCCACACCGTTCAGCATCTTCACGGCATTCATTGACCTTGCCGTGTGTGGCCTCTCACTTGAACCCGGCACACGCGCACTCGCATACCTCATGGGGCGTAACGTCAATGTCGGCACCAAAGAAAGACCTCAATGGGAGGGTCGCTGCGTCCTCACCGTGTCGGCCTACGGCGAACTTGTGATGCGTACTCGTGACGGTCAAATACGTCATGCCGACAATCCTGTACTCGTCTACGACAATGACGAATTTTCATTCAAGGACATTGACGGTCGCAAATCTGTGTCTTACACCTGTAACCTACCTCACACCGGCCACAACATCATTGCTTGCTACCTGCGTATCACTCGCGCCGATAGTTCTATCGACTACTCAGTGATGTACCCCGAAGATTGGTGCCGCCTCGCCGGTTACTCGCAGAAGCAGAACCGAGGTGTCGCCAACGAACTCTACGGCATGGACGCTAACGGTGTTGTCCACATCGACCCCGGCTTCCTCATGGCCAAGTGTATCAAACACGCTTTCAAGTCTTACCCGAAAGTGCGCATCGGTCGCGGCACCGAACTACAATCACAACAGGTAGACGAACCGGATCAGCTTTCCGATGAGGAAATCTACGGAGTAGACCCCGACACCGGCGAAGTCCTCGACAATGCTCCCGAACCTGCGCCTCAGCCATTCGGTAACAACGAGCCTCCACAGGGCGTAACTGTAAACACTGATGATGAGGAAGGCTTCTGAAAGCAACATCAAGCCTTGCAGTGGGTGTCCGCTTGTGCGTAACACTCTCAACGGACACTATTGCACTCGGCTTGGTATCATCACCGAATACGCTAAAACAAAACCGTGTAACCCATAAATATATCAATCATGGCAGATAACACCCAAGCATTAACAATCTTCGAGCAGAAAAACGTGCAGACCCTTGCCGAACTCGCTCCACAGTCGTACCGCGAGAACCAATTATCTCATACCCGGTGCCTTGAAGTAGGCAGCGCCCTGTTGCTCCGGGTAAAAAAGGAGGGCATGACAGACGCTCTCGATATAGAGATAGCCAAGTTCATCGAAAAAGCAAAGCTGACCGTCAAGAAGATGAACGGCAAGCGCACTCCTGTTACGCAGCTCTTTGACCAAATCCGTAAGGTCTACACCTCAATGGAGAATGATGTAGACCCCACCAAAGCAGACTCAATCCCCAATCAACTGCAAGCCCACCGCAATGCCTATGCCAAGAAAAAGCATGAGGAGGAGGATCGCCGCCGCCGCGAAGATGCCGCTCGACAGGCAAAGGAGAATGCCAAAATTCGCTATCGCGCTGATGTCAATGACGACTATGTAAGCCAGTTCAACGCTCTTGTCAATAAGAGCATCAACGAGCTTACCGACATGGATAAGCAGATAAGCCTCGACAATTACGAGATTGTCTACGATGGCATCAAGAATTTCAGTTGCGAACTTCCTGCAACATGGTGTCAGACGGTAATAAGCGGCGCACATCGTCCTGTCGAACTTACCCCGGACGAATGCCGCGCTATACAAGCCAACGTGATGGCCGGCCTCGTCAATCGCTTCAAGGAGCAATTCCCTTTTGAGGTGCAAAGCATACGCGATGATATTCTCGACCGTATGCCCTCAAAGAAAAAGGAGCTTGAGCGCATCGCCAAATCGTCAGCCGAGGAAGCCGCCCGCATCAAGGCCGAAATGGAGGCTAAGGAACGCGCTGAGGCCGCTCGTAAGGAAAAGGAACGCGCTGAGCGAGAGAAACAGGAAGCCGCTGAAAAGCAGCTTGCCGCAAAGAAACAGGAAATGGACGGTCTTTTCGGCGCACAGGTCGCTACACCTGTGGCATATCAGCCTAAGACACAGGTTAAGAAAAAGGTGGTTATCAATTCTGCCGAGGACATCATGAAGATTGTTGCTTTTTGGTGGTCACAAGAGGGCTGCACAAAGACCTTAGAAGAACTCTGCAAGGAGTTTAAGAAGCAAATCACCTTTGCCAATACCGCCGCAAACTCCAAAGACAACGCTATGTTCATCGCTGATGTCCAATACGAGGACGAGGTTAAAGCCAAGTAACCATGAGCCAAAACCCGGACGCATATTACAGCCGTACAGAGGTCAGCAACTCTGACCTCACGGCTCTAAAGAACCTCTTACACCCAGTGCCTATGCCGCCGGGTGTAAAGGAGGCCGCGTTTCGCTTCGGCAATCTCGTGGACGCGATAATCACCGAGCCGGAGCGAGTGAACTACTACCAACTGACGGTAGATGATGAGCAATACACCGATGATGAGTTTCGCCATGCAAAGGAAATGTATCGCTCCCTGCGTATGACTGCTCGGCATGACCCCTTTCTCGCAAAGGTGTTGGCTGAAGCCGAAACACAGCGCTACATGGTCAATCAAGCACAGCCGTTTGAGTATGGTGGCTTCCCTTTCACGCTCGATACGCGCTGTAAGTGGGATTGGTGGCTTGACCTCTACAAATTTGGTGGCGACCTCAAAACCTGTTCAGCCGCAACCCAAAAAGAATTTGATGATGCCGTTGATTTCTTCGATTGGGACAGGAGCCGCGCATGGTACATGGACATCGCACATTCCGACTGCGATTTCATCTATGCCATCAGCAAAAAGAACTGCAACGTATTTACCACACGCATACGCAGGGACGACCCGGTGTATCTCCGTGGCAGAGATAAGTATCTTGAATTAGCATTTCAATATTGGTGCCTCGCATTATGAATAAAGTAAAAGTTATAGTTCAGTTCTCTGGAGGAAAGGACTCACAAGCCTGTCTAATAAAAGCTTGTGAAGACTTCGGGGCTAATAACGTCACGGCTGTTTTCTGTGATACCAGGTGGGAGCATGAGCAAACATATTCTCATGTAAAGGAGGTAGCATCTAAACTTGGTGTCGACCTTATAATACTCAAAAATGAGTCTGTTGATGGTATGTACGGATTGTGCAAACGAATGAAATGGTTTCCCGATTCGCAAAATCGCATGTGTACTGTGCAATTAAAAATATGGCCAATGATAGACTGGATTCTTGAACAAAATAAGCATCTTGTCATAATTCAAGGTATCCGTGCAAAAGAAAGCGCAGAACGAGCAAAATTTAATGTTGAGTGCTCGTATTTCAGTGAATATTTTGATGACACCCACAAAAAACGCTTGTATAGGAAGCGAGATGTAAAAGAGTGGTGCAAAACTCACGATGCATCAGTTTTACGCCCTATCTTTCATTGGACTGCTCAACAAGTTATCGACTACATTCTGTCTCATGGTCAACGCCCGAATCCCTTATACGAACGCGGAGCGTCAAGGGTTGGCTGTTTCCCTTGCATTTTTGCGAGACTGAGCGAAATAAAAATAGTTGCACGCGATGAACGATACAAACAACGTGTGATAGACCTTGAAAATGAAGTGAACCTATCACGCGATAAAGGTAAAGAGGCATCATTCTTCTGCAAAGGGAAAATCCCAGCAAGGTTCTGCATTCAGAATAGTAATGGAGCACCAACATTCGCAGAGATTTCTGATTATGTACTTCGGAATGAAAACCAACCGACACTATGGGACGATACTGAGCCAATAATGTCTTGTGTGTCCTTGTATCATGGACTGTGTGAATAATAACAATATGAAAGAGTTAAAACATAACCTCCGAGTAGAGCCATACGAGTACCAACGTGAGGGTATTCTGTTCGGCCTCGAACGTCACCGCCTGTTAATTGGTGACGAGCCGGGGCTTGGTAAGACGTTGCAGTCTATCGGCATTGTCGATACTGCCTCAGCTTACCCCTGTTTGGTAATCTGCCCCTCCTCGCTGAAAATAAATTGGCAGCGTGAGTTTGAGAAGTTCACCGACAAAAAGGCTCTTGTGCTTGACAATGCCACTCGCACATCGTGGCCGTATCTCCTCGGCATGGGTATGTTCCATGTTGCTATTGTCAATTATGAGAGTCTGAAAAAGTTCTTTGTGTGGGACATCAAGGGCGGCAAGACATTCACGCTCAAAGATGTTGTATTCAACCGCGACATCAACATCTTCAAGTCCGTTATCATGGACGAGTCGCACCGGCTCAAAGACCCCACGGCACAGCAAACAATGTTCACTCGTGGCATTGTCGAGGGTAAGGAGTGGCGCATATTGCTCTCCGGCACCCCGGTTGTCAATCACGCGCAAGACCTCGTTGCACAACTCGCCATCATGGGGCGACTGCTCTCTGACTTCGGTAGCCGTGGCAAATTCCTTGCCGACTACGGAGAGAATGAAAATCTATCCGAGTTGTCCGACAAACTGTATGATACCTGTATGATACGGCGAGAGAAAGCAAAGGTGCTGACGCAGCTCCCCGACAAAACGCGAACCGACCTCTACGTTGAAATATCCAACCGCGATGAATACGACCTCGCTGCCGCCGACCTCGCCGCCTATCTGCGCGAATACACCAAGTGTACCGACCGCGACATCCGGCGCAAAATGCGCATGGAGGCTCTGGTAAAGTTCATGACCCTGCGCTCCCTCGCTTCCAAAGGTAAGGTAAAACAGGCAACAGACTTTATACGCAATTTCCTTGCCAATGGCAAGCCTTTGATTGTGTTCTGCTCACTCAAAGAGATTGTCAAGGCTTTGCAAAAGCAATTCCCCGATGCCGTCCGTGTCACCGGCGATGATAGCCTTGCCGAGAAACAGGCTGCTGTCGATGCGTTTCAGTCCGGCGAAGCTCAGTTGATAATCTGCTCCATCAAAGCTGCCGGTGTCGGTCTGACACTCACAGCGTCCTCTAATGTGGCCTTTGTGGAATTTCCGTGGACGTATGCCGATTGCTGTCAGTGCGAAGACCGCGCCCACCGCATCAGCCAAAAGAATAACGTGAACTGCTATTACCTCATCGGGCGCAGTACCATTGACCCGGTTCTCTACAATATCATTCATAAAAAGCGGAGCATCGCCAATCAGATAATGGCATCCGATGATGATATACCGACCGACAAGATGTATTTCGATGAACTTGTAAAATCTTTCCTCGACTATGGTTGAAATCAGCAATTCAGATATTGAGCGCATAATGTCCTGCCTCGATATTGCCATAGAGCATTACAAGTCATTGAACGGTCTGCGCAACAGCACCCACGCTTGGGCAATAGGCCAACTTAAAGATAAAATAAATCGAAAACTTAAAAAACAACATTCAAAATCGACTAATCATGACAAAGAATGACATCGCAGTTGAACTCTGTAAGCGTATCCCTGACCTGCCGAAATCTACGGCTCTCCATGTCGTAGACGGTGTGACCGACATTCTCGCTGACGCTTTCGACCGTGGCGAAAACGTCTATCTCCGTGGCTTCGGTACGATGGAAGTCAAAACCACAAAGAAGAAAAAGGCGCGTAACATCAACGCTGGTACTACGGTTGTAGTTCCGGCACAGCGCATTGTGAAATTCAAACTCAGTAATCAACTCAAAAATCGCATGAACAATGATTGACTCAAGAAAAACGGAAATCCGCTATATAACGGATGACCCCAAAAAGATGCTCGGTAAATGGGTCGCTCGTCGCGCCCTAAAAACGTGGACCGAGGACTTCGTAGATGAGAGTAGCGGCAAAGTTGTATCCATAGAACGGAACGAAATTCTGCTTGAACGTGGCACCTATATCAGCCAAGACGTTCTCTGTACAATCAATTTCATGATACAAGAGGGTTCTCTTAAAGAAGTAGAGGTTTCTAATCAGAACCGGCAGGGTATGTTACTTGAGAACCGTTCACTGTTACCATTCAAAGCTGTGGCTAAGATTGACGGAAAACGCAAGTCATTCCTTCTATATGCTAATTCTATTGCCAATGCATTGGTGATTATGGTGGACTTCATAGAGCTAAACTATAAAGGCGGTTTTGAAATTTCGGATATCAAAGAAATGGATTATTGTGTGGTTATTATAGACCGCCTTAAATCCGCTGAAGCTCGTAGATACGAAATTGATGCTGCATATCTGAAAGGTGATATTTCAATGGAAGATTTTGTTGAGGCAACCTGCGACAATATTTCTAAAGGAAATCCCGATGATGAGCAGCAGGACGATGATAAAAAGGAAACAAAGAAATTCTATCAGATTGGTGCTCATGTTATCCTCCATGATGACAAAGAAGGCGACATAGAAGAAGACCACACATTCATCGTTCAGACAGTTTCCGCTGTCCGTGCTAATATGCTTATCGAAAAATGGCTTCGCGACAAGCAGGAGGAGCGTTTCATGGAGTCCTTGAAACACCCAGAACGGACTTTTGTTAAGTATAAGATAAACTCATTTATTGAAGAGTCAAAGATAATCCCTATCGGCTGTTTTATCCCTGTTGACTTTTCAAAAGTTTACAATGACAGCTATGACGATTGACGAATTTAAGGCATTGCGCGTTGCACCGGCCACAAAAAAACGCAACAAGTATGGTGCAAAGAAGTCCGGCGGCTACGACTCCAAAAAGGAACATAGCAGAGCCAACGAACTGAAGCTGATGCAACGCGCCGGCCTTATCTCTAATCTCCGTGAGCAAGTAAAGTATGTGCTTATCCCTGCGCAACGCGACACCGCCGGCAACCTCTTGGAAAGGGAGTGTTCCTACTATGCCGATTTTGTCTACAACACAGACGGCAAGACCGTTGTCGAGGACACAAAGGGAGTCCGCACAAAAGAGTATAAAATCAAACGAAAATTGATGCTCTATGTCCACGGAATATCAATCGTAGAAATTTAATCAATACGGCTATGGCACGAATAGCAAAATCGGGGCTTGAGTATTTCCCCTTTGATATAGACTTCTTTCAAGACATACGCATTCGCAAGTTAATCAAGCGTCAAGGTGGTAAAGCTGTCACAGTATATGCTCTCCTGCTCTGTCTTATCTACAAGAATGGGTACTTCATGCAGTGGGACGATGAGTTGCCTTTCATTGGCTCGGAAATGTCGGGCTTTGAGGAGGCTTATGTATTGGAGGTTATTAAAACCTGCCTGACGTTGGGGTTATTCGATAAAAATATGTATGACACGGAACAGGTCTTAACATCTAAGGGTATTCAAGTGCGCTATTGCAATATTCAGCGCCTCAACAAACGTATGAGCCTGATTGATAAATACTCTTTGTTGGACGAGCCTCAGCAAAGGACTACAGCAAGCAAACCTAAAACGAAACAGCCAAAAGCGGCGAAGCCGGTCACACCACAGGCACCTGCGCAGGTTACACCCGTGCCTCCGGCTCCGACCAAAACCAATAATACGGAGTGGCTTCATGAGTTTTTTGCCAATGGGCAGAGTGAAAACTTACAAATGCTTTGCAAGAACTTCGGATTAGGTTATGGCGAGATAGGTATATTGCGCTCATTGGCAGAGGCTGTCGTAGCTGAATGGGAGCTGTCAAAAACTCAACATAGAGATTACAGCGATTGGTCGCGTCACCTTATATCGGCCATGAGGATTAAAAACCGCGACACAGCATCAAATACAAATAACCAACCCTCAACACCTGCTCCGACTGATTACACATTTGGCGGTGGGTTTGGAGGCCAAGACGTTTGATTATGTTACAGAAGATTGGAGATAGTTTGCCGGATTGGATAACGCAACAAAACGCATATCGTCAAGAACGAGAGGAGCGTGAGTTGCAAGCCAAGATGGAGCAAGACCACGCCCGCCGCATGGCCGCTGAGCCTAAAACCGAGGAGGAGCGCCAACGCGCCGAACTCGCACGGATTGGTGTGTCGGCTGTTGATAACGTGATTAGACGTGTCATGAATGATGTGCGAAAAGCAGAACAGAAACGGCAGCTTCTTGAAATCCCGGAGGTGTATAAAGCCCACTCTCGTCTGCTTTTGCAGATAGCAAACAAGGTTCTTGCTTACCAACATCGTGAGTTTGTGATTGATGATAACAACCGTGACGTACTGCGCTTTCTCCTGCTGTATTTCAACAATTGTCCTTTGGCTGAGGAGGTCTTTCCGGGTCGTGGGTACAAGTTGCACAAACACATTATGCTTCACGGCAATGTCGGCACCGGCAAAACCCTGTTGATGGAGATATTCTCTGAATACCTGCGCTACACCGAAAACCCGAACTTCTTCCACAACCTGTCGGTCACGCAAATGATAAACTACTATACTTTGCACAACAACCTCGACCGATACACATTCAATGAGGAGGAAAACAAGGGCTTCCAATGTAAGCCGGTTAATATCTGCCTCAACGACATCGGGGTTCAGACTACCACCTTTTACGGCATGGATACAAAGGTGCTGACCGATGAATTTCTCCATGCACGAAATGAAATTTGGTCGCAGTTCCACCTCAAGGCACACGTCACTACCAATCTTTCTATTGAGCAGCTCAAAGAAAAGTATAAGGACGGCTTCGGGCGACTGATTGACCGCTTCAAAACATACAACGTAATACCCATCGGTGGCAAAAGCCGAAGATAAAATAATAGTAAAATATGAATGACGAAACTCTGAACACCGCTATCGACATCAAAAAGCAGATAGCGTATGTAGAAAAAATCTTAGCAAATATTGAGAGAGGCAAATTTGTCGAAATCATGTTTGCCAATGCCGGATGTTGCTGCGCATCCTCATGCTGTGAACTACTCACTGACGAGGAAGTAGACAGGTATAGAAAGGATATTGCAGAAGCTGTCCGCATCAAGGCACAGGCTCGGCTCGAAGCTCTCCAAACTGAATACAACAACCTCTAAAATAATATCAACAATGACAGCAATTATAACTATCGCCATCATATTGGCACTCTTTCTCGGTGTGGCTATTGTAATAGCCATGCGCAAACACTATGCCGCAGAACGTCTGCGCTTAAAGGTCAAGAGCCTCAACGCAAAAATACAGGGCTATCGTGGCTCAGCTAACGATTGCTTTGCACTATACAGCGTTAAGCGCATCGACAATGTAGAATGTAAGTATCATGGCTATTGGGCTGTGTGTCGCTCCTCTATCTGCGAGGGTGGCCTTTATCAAACCTGCATCAAGGTGTTCACTGATGAAGATGATGACTTCAATAAACGTGAGGCCGAGGAGCTGAGTGAAATGCTTAACTCAAAATAAATACGGCATGGACAGCAAAATGACTCCCGAATACAAGGTTATCAGTGAACAGGTTGAGAAAATTATAAAAGGGTCTAATCTTCCCGAAGTGCAGAAATATTCGCTGTTGGCCGGTTGCATGACTAAGGTCGCCCATGAATATAACGGTACTAATTTCGAGGCTATAAAAGTAAAGCTCGCTCTCGTTAGCAAGACTATGTTGAACGCGGTGGAGAAAGCAGAACAAATCTTCGGTAAATTCAAAAAATAACATTATGCAAAAGAAAAAATGTGAAATGAGTGTGCATAAACCAATCCTTGACGCTTGCTGTGGTGGCAAGATGTTCTACTTCGACAAGAACGACCCTCATGTTCTGTTCCAAGACATTCGCGAGGTTAAAACAACCCTTTGCGATGGACGGAAGTTTGAAGTCAAACCCGATGTGCAAGCCGACTTCACGAGTATGCCATATCCCGACAATCATTTCAGAATGGTAGTATTTGACCCTCCGCATCTATTACGGAATGTCGGTAAGTCCAAAATGGCAGATATGTACGGAAGCCTCAATGAGAAAGCTCAGCCAACAGGTTATCAGCATATCAAGTATGGCGCACTTTATTCTGATTGGCGAGATATGTTAAGAAGAGGCTTTGCAGAATGTTTCCGAGTGCTTATGCCCGGAGGTTTCCTAATCTTCAAATGGAATGAAACCGATATTAGGGTGTCCGAAGTTTTGAAACTTACCGACCAAAAGCCAATCTTCGGGCATATATCCGGCAAACGAGCAAACACCCATTGGATTTGCTTTATGAAAGGGATATAACGATGAAGCAACTATTATACATCGACCTATTCTGCGGTGCCGGCGGTACATCTACAGGTGTCAATAGCGCACGACTGCATGATGAGCCGTGTGCAGATGTAATCGCTTGTGTCAATCATGATGCAAAGGCGATAGCCTCTCATGCATCAAATCACACGGAGGCTCTTCACTTCACGGAGGACATAAGAACACTTGAACTTTCCCCGTTGGTTGAGCATCTGAAAAGATGCAGAGAACAGAACCCCGATGCGCTGATAGTCCTTTGGGCATCGCTCGAATGCACGAATTTCAGCAAGGCAAAGGGTGGTCAGCCACGTGATGCGGACAGCCGGACACTCGCAGAACATCTTTTCCGCTATATTGAAGCGATAGAGCCGGACTACATTCAGATTGAGAACGTGGAAGAGTTTATGAGCTGGGGCGACATGGACGAGAACGGAAAGCCTATCTCAATGGATAAGGGGAAGAGTTATACCCGTTGGGTACGCAATGTAAAGCGTTACGGGTACAAGTTCGACCACCGTATTTTGAACGCTGCCGACTATGGGGCATACACAAGCCGCAAACGCTTTTTTGGCATCTTCGCAAAGAACGGATTGCCTATTGTGTTCCCTGCTCCTACGCACTGCAAGGATGGCTCAACTACGCTATTCGGGAACTTGAAGAAGTGGAAGCCCGTAAAGGAGGTGCTGGACTTCGAGGACGAGGGAAATACCATTTTCCGTGAGAAGCCTCTTTCGGAAAAGACTTTGGAGCGAATTTACGCAGGTCTGATTAAGTTTGTCGCTGGGGGCAAGGATGCTTTCCTTTTCAAATACAACTCAATGAGTCGGACGGGAAAATACAACGCACCTGGTATTGATGAGCCTTGCCCAACGGTAGCGACACAAAACAGGCTCGGAGTTGCACAGGTGTCTTTTCTGTCAAAACAATACAGCGGACATCCCGAAAGCAAGAACAGCTCCGTAAACGAGCCAGCAGGAACGATAACGACAATAGACCACCATGCGTTTATATCGGCATACTACGGAAATGGGCATAACCATTCTGTTGAAAGCCCCTCTCCTACGGTAACAACGAAAGACCGCCTTGCGCTTATTCAGTCGGAGCAGTTCATTGATATGCAGTACGGGAACGGTACGGCAGCTTCCGTTGAAGTTCCGGCAAACACGCTAACTACTAATCCGAAATTCAACCTTGTAACAGTGAAACGGCACTACCTGATGAACCCTCAATACAATAATGTCGGTGGCTCGGTTGAAAAGCCATGTTTCACCCTAATAGCAAGAATGGATAAAATGCCGCCTTATCTTGTCACAGCGGAAAAGGGCGAGGTGTTTATTGAGGTCTATTCAACCGATAGCCCAATGACAGCTAAAATCAAGGAATTTATGGCTCTCTACGGCATTGTTGACATCAAGATGCGTATGCTGAAAATTCCCGAACTGAAAAAGATTATGGGCTTTCCCGAAGACTATGTGCTGGTCGGGACACAAGCAGACCAAAAGAAATTCATCGGCAATGCCGTTGAGGTTACAATCGCACGTGCATGGTGTGAGGCTCTATGCAGAGAAATAGAAAAACATCTTAAAAAGTAGCATAATATGGACAAACGAGTATTCTTTGAAAAGGTAGCCCTCATGCGTGAGGCTCAAAAAGACTTTTTCCGAACACGGTCAAATGACGCTCTGCGCAAATCTAAGGCTCTTGAAGCCGAGATTGACCACGAGATTGAGCGTGTGCGCGATATGGGTTACACTCAACAGAAACCCAAAGAGCGAAATCTATTCTCTCCCACAACTTAAAGTGGGCGTACCAATCATTAAAACTAATTTTGCCAATTATGAAAAGTATATTGCCCAACTCACGCAAGCACGACATATCATTCCATGCCTCCGGCAAGATTGATATATCAGCACACATCGCCCGGAAGCTGTCACTCGCTCCCGGCGATGTTATAGACATCGTGCAGGAGTATGGCGAAATGTATCTATATGTCAAACTCCGCTCCGGCAACTATGTCGGCCGGCACGATGGACGAGTGTGGGCAACTGCTAACGGTAAGGGAACTTTCCGCACCTGCTCAAAAGCTTTGGCTACTGCTATGCTTGTGGCCGCAGGTGTTAATGGCAGACTGCGCTGTCCTTGCGGAACGGAGATTGAACGCGACAACACCAAGTACATAACAATCATATACCGTTGCTCATTATGATTAAAGATATTAAATACAACGGCTACACGGCTCAACCGTCCGACTACGAATGTTCGGACGGTCAGCTTGCTACTTCGCTCAATCTCATCAGCGAGGACAGCCAATTGAAGCCACTTCTGCAACCGATACCAACATCTATTTGCCTGTCTGCTTCTCAAAAGGCTGTCTACATTCACGGAACATCGGCATACAAGCACTATATCCTTTTGGAAGGAAAAACGGTTAGTTGGCTCGACAACTCAACCTATGGAGATACGGCCTCAACACCAACTGTCCTACGCTCTTTCTCCGGGGTTGATATTTATCAGTTCAGTTCTATTGGTAATACCTTGCTCATTCTCTGTTCTGACGGTATGCACTATTTCCTTTGGAAAGGTGACACGTCCGGCTATTTGTATCTCGGCACTTCCATGCCCGAATGTTCACTTTCGTTTGGTTTGCAAGGTGAAATGAAACGAACAGACGAGTTTACCATAAACTACAGCATACACAAGAACAATATCTATTCTGAGTTTGACGATACTCAGAAAACCAATATCACCAATCAAGTCTTAGCCAAGATAAACAAATTCATTGCTGAGGAGTCTACACAGAAAGGCAAATTCATATATCCTTTCTTCGTAAGATATGCGTATCGCCTGTATGACGGTTCTCTGACCCGGCATTCAGCACCTATCCTTATGATATGTAGCTCCGAGAATACACCTCGTGTATTTTGGTTCAATCTTCATGGAAAAGACGACACATATACAAGTGCTGTTCTTCGTGTCGTTGCTCCTGTGCATACTCTCGACTACGCACTTAAATCCGACTTAAACTCGCTTAAAAATTGGAGCGACATTATTAAGTCGGTGGATATATTCATTTCCAAACCTATCTATACATACGACCAAAACGGACAATGCGAAAAATTTATCAATGGCGGTGAGGATTTATCGAGCTTCAGCGTCTGCAAGCATACGAACCAAGCGGCAAGTACATCTACATATCCACTCCGTTACCAACTCAACAATTTTGGAAAACTCTATGCATTTACTTTTACCCCTAATAACCTTTCTTTGCGACCCGGAGGCGTGTTGGTGACTCCCAAGCGTAGTGCAGACGCAGTTAAGGAAGATATACGCAGTTGTTCGCAATTCTATTTCCTGCATAGCATACGTGTTGAGGAACTTAAAACAGAACGTACCATTATACCGGTTAAGGAGGACTATCTACAATCGCTTGTAACTCGTGAGGTAATGACTGACGATTACGACAGCCACGATAAAATAATACCGCATCAAGCGTTTGCCTACAACTCTCGCCTTAATCTCTCAGGTGTAAAAAAGCAGTTGTTTCAAGGTTTCGATGGTTTTTCTTTATTCAATTATTCGGACGGATATGTTGCTCATTTGTCCGATGCGCCACCAACAATTATTGATAGAACTGTCGGTGTATTGGTGGCCGTCTACATCAAGCAAGACGGCAAGGACATCATTGTATATGGCACCTCCGGCTCTTGTGGGTATGAGGCTCCGTTACTGTTCTTTTATTATCCGAATGTCAATGCGTATAAGGCGGTGATTATCCGTACAGATTATTTCGATATGGCGCACCTTGTTGTCCCGTTGGAGCCTCACGGCTTTCTCAATGGCTCGTTCTACTTCGGAGGTTGGGACGAACCTGCCGGAGTTTCACAAGGTAGACCGCCGCAATCATCAATTGCAGACCGCACTATTGAAGTGTTCAATAAGGTCTATACGTCCGAGGTGAATAATCCGTATATCTTCCCGTTGCTCGGCATAAACACCGTGGGCACCGGGCGCATTATGGCAATATCGACAGCGGCCAAAGCTCTCTCTGAGGGTCAGTTCGGACAATTCCCACTATACGCCTTTACCGATGAAGGCGTTTGGGCTTTGGAAGTATCATCTACCGGCTCATATTCCGCTCGACAGCCTATTACGCGCGATGTTATTCTTGAAAATACTGAGCCTCTACAAATGGATAGTGCGGTTCTCTTTGCAACCGACCGAGGCATTATGCTTATATCCGGCTCACAGACTCAATGTATAACCGATGTAATCAATGCGGAGGAACCGTTCAACGTCCTGCAACTTCCCGGCATGGATAAATTACACTCCATGCTTGGCCATGATGCAGACACTTGTCTGCCGACTGCTCCCTTCTTGGATTTTATTTCCGAATGTGGTATGCTCTATGACTATGTGCATCAACGTGTGATTGTCTATAATCCCAATTACACTTACGCATACGTCTACTCTCTAAAATCGAAGGAATGGGGCATGATGTATTCCACTATTGAGGCCGGTATAAATTCTTATCCGGAGGCATTGGCAGTAGACCATAATGGGGCGCTGTTGAATTTCTCGGCCATGCAAGGAGTGGAAACAAAAGGTTTGCTCGTTACCCGTCCGCTCAAACTCGAAACACCCGACATTCTCAAAACAATGGACACAGTAATTCAGCGAGGACACTTTCAGAAAGGCAATGTGCAAGCCGTCCTCTATGGCTCTCGCGACCTCTACAATTGGCACTTGGTATGGTCGAGCAAAGACCATTTCTTGCGCGGCTTCCGTGGCACACCTTACAAGTATTTCCGTATCGCGTGTGTCACTTCGCTGTCAGCAACAGAGAGCCTGTTCGGAGCCTCGCTGCAGTTTACTCCACGTCAGACCAATCAACCAAGATAACAGATTACAAGTCATCGACAAGGGACATTGTTGAATTCTACAATCTGCGTGGCGGCAAGGAACGTATCTTTGACGACATGAACAACGGATTCGGTTGGAGCAGGCTCCCCAAGTCATTCATGGCGGAGAATACTGTCTTTCTTCTGCTTACTGCATTGATACACAATTTCTACAAGACCATCATGAGCAGGCTTGACACCAAGGCTTTTGGGCTCAAAAAAACGAGTCGCATAAAGGCTTTTGTCTTCAGATTCATCTCCGTACCTGCCAAGTGGATCATGACTGCAAGGCAATACGTGCTGAATATCTACACAGAGAACCGAGCTTATGCAAAACCCTTCAAAACAGAATTCGGATAAGAATCCTTTCTTTCCGGTTTGAATCTGCGTATTACCTCAAGTCGCATCGTGGGGTAAGGGGATGGTGGCTACATATTGATGTTGTGCTGTTGCTTTTTACTGAAAGCTGCTACTAACGACTCATAAATCTACCCTTAATCGTGTATTGGATGATAGTTGCGGATTTTAGGTTTAGGTAGAAAAGATTGTTATTAACAAGAGAGCCGGGGCGCGTGATGCGTCTCG
>OFGK01000174.1_pt1 | contig 70476 bp, 75 predicted proteins | sample 1521771 | NCBI WGS metagenome assembly OFGK01 (sample SAMEA3504088, study PRJEB24116) | mouse gut metagenome | biome: mouse gut; feature: mouse-associated habitat; material: faeces | place: Denmark | collected 2011 | reverse complement strand
CGCCTTGGGCGATATGCCTTCCATGAGAAGCACCAGCTCCGACCATTTCATGCTGCGGAACCCCACACCCTGACGCAAGAATATACGCGGGTGGAACCGGCCTTCCTCCAGACGCTTGTAATACACGGCATATCCCCCATATTCCCAGTGGAGAATCTTCATCACCCGCCGTGACTTCCCTACAAAAATATAGACATCGCCGTTGGCTGGGTCAAGTCCCACCATCCTTACCTGACCACTCAGGCAGTTCACTCCCATGCGCATATCCGTCGGGTGTTGCGACATGACTATCCGGTTGTTTTCATTCAGATTGAACATAGCGTTTTTGACTGCTAAGTTCGCTATCTAAAACGCTATCTAAAAGTCGGCCTATTTCGGACGGTTACTGATAATATGACAATTGTCTCCTTTGTTGTCCGCGGTTAAAAACCGCGGCTACTACGTGGTTGATTCATATTGCGTTATAGTAGCCGCGGTTTTTAACCGCGGAAAGCGATATTAAAAGCGATATTAAAAGCGATATTAAAAGCGATATTAAATGAGAACTGTAAGATGCACTGTAATTTCGGATTTAGTTTTTTGGAGGGTAATATCCAATTTGATTTGGTCATCTCAAAGATTATTTGTAGCTTTGTCACCGTGGTAATAATTACATTGGTGATAAAATATGAAGTTCTATAATCGCACTAAGGAAATAGAGGAATTAAAGCGAATCCAGGGGCGAGCCTTTGAATCCCGGTCGAGAATGACAGTGATAACGGGTCGGCGTCGTATCGGCAAAACATCGCTTGCCCTGCGGGCAACCCGAGGGGAGTATCCTACGGTATATCTTTTCGTAAGTCGTAAAAACGAGGCAGCTCTGTGCGAAGAGTTCGCCGGGCTTATCTCATCGGCTCTCGACTGTTATGTGCCGGCGGAGATAAAAACTTTCAAGTCTCTGTTCCAAATGATGATGGAACTGGCGAAGACCCGCAAGTTTAACCTGATTATCGATGAGTTTCAGGAATTCTTCAATATCAATCCGTCTGTATTCAGCGATATACAGAATATATGGGATAGATACCGCAACGATACGCACGTGAATCTCCTGCTGATGGGTTCGGTATATTCGATGATGCACAAGATTTTTGAGAGTTACCATGAGCCGTTGTTTGGAAGAGCGGATGCCAACATACGTCTGTCCGGTTTCGGAACAGAAACCATGAAGGAGATTATGGGAGATTTCCGACCGGACTACACCAATGATGAACTGCTCGCTTTCTACTGCATTACCGGAGGGGTGCCGAAGTATATTGAACTGTTGTGCGAAGATACCGATTTGTCAATTGACGGGATGTTCAACTATGTAGTCAGGGAGAACTCTCCGTTTATAGATGAAGGGCGCAACTTGCTGATAGAGGAATTCGGCAAGGACTACGGGCTATATTTCTCAGTGCTTAGCTGTATCGCATCCGGGACAAACACCCAGGGAGCGATTGAAAATGCGTTGGGAGGTGTGACTGTAGCCGGACATCTCAAGCGATTGATTGAGGATTATTCTCTAATCAAACGGATGCGTCCTATAATGTCGAAGCCACGCTCGCAGAATGTGCAATATGAGATAACTGACAATTTCCTGAAATTCTGGTTCAATTATTTTGACCGCAACCAGACACTGGTTGAAATGGGCAATTATGACCGCCTTCGTGAAATTGTCATTTCGGATTATCCCACATATTCCGGACGTATACTTGAAAAATACTTTCGGTCCAAAATGACGGAAAGCCGTGAGTATATGAACATAGGCTCGTGGTGGGAACGCAAAAAAGGCAAGGAGGCAAACGAGATAGACATAGTCGGCATCAAGATTGATGACAAGACTGCTGTCGTAGCCGAAGTAAAACGCCGCCACCGTAACTACGACCATAAGGCATTTATGGAAAAAGTAGAGCGCATCAAGTCATGTCTCCTCATGAAATATAAGATTGAAGCAAAGTTATTGACTTTGGAGGATATGTGATGACAACAGAACTTGTTCTGAGCATAGGTCGCACCAACCGGAAGTTAGTGGAGTTCAACATCAACATACCGGTGTCGGGCATGACATACAAAGGAATCGCCTTCTGCTTAAGGGGGCAGTCCGGGTTGTGGCCATACGATTTCAGGCTCCGGATGCGCTATTGCGTCCCGGAGCCTGAAACGGTCAAAGTATGAAAAAATGTCTGTTTTATTTTAAGTTGGTGCAGGCTCCGTTGAGCAGTTGGAGGGTTGCCGTCGTGTTGCGGAATTGCGGCTTGGAAATCATACTTTTCAATATCTCGCCGGCGATTATCTTGTCTTCCCGCGTGACGGATGTGGGTATCGATTTGGTATGTTCATAGATTTTGGTTGCGAGGGCCTGTTGCGCGCCCGGTGTGGTCTGCTCCATTGCCTGGACGTAGCCCATGAATTTGCTGAACCATGACGGATTTTCGTTAGTCGTGCCTGAGTACGTTGTCGTGTTGGTGAAAATCTTGAATTGCGACCGTTCGCTCTGCTCCTGGCGATATTTCAGTGTAGTGGCGTATGTGACAATCAGTTTGCCAGTAATTACCCCGTCTTTTGTCTCCCAGTTCATGCCGTAGGCATAGCGGTAGTTGCCGTCTTTATTCTCACTGTCGGGTGCGAGGAAACAGGAGTAGATGTATTTACGGCCCGGGGCGTTGACGCGAGTCCCCATTTCACCGTTGCCGATGGCCAGGCTTATCTCGCCGTCATTTTTTCCGGCTGTGCCGCTGCTTGTTGAGTAAGCCATGGCTTCATCCGATTTAAAAGCCTTGAGTGCGTTGTCTATAAGTGCAGAGTTGGCGGGAAGCGTAAAATCGTATATGTCATACTGAGATTCTTTCTGCCCCGTTTTTGTGTCCTTTTCCATCGAATGTTTTTCGGTGTACACCACGTCGGAGCTTTTGAGTATTTTGTCAAAGGCTTTGATGATATTGGTCTGCGACGATGACTGCAAAGGCACCGCGATTGCGAGCAGACATAAAATTCCGATAAATCTTGTTTTCATAATCATTGATTTTTAGAGCATTGTTATTTTATTCAGATCGATTCTGTCGGTATATGAATTGTTGTTATTTTCTTCGGTTGACGGGTTGCCCTCGGCCATATTGAAAACGCAGTCCGCTTCGAGCGATGCAAGGTATTCGGCTTCGTACACTTCAGCCATTGCCATGGCTATCTCGTTGTCAATGCGGGCCTGCTCTATTCTCAGGTATTCGTCAAAGTCAGGCGTTGCTGTAGGGGTTGAGGTGGATTTCGCTTTCTTTGGAGAACGATTTTTGTCGGGCTTTGAGGCATCTGCGATATGTGAGGCGTCGTTTTTTAAGGTTGTGACAAGTTTATCGTTTTGACAGCGGATAGTGTCTGCCGGGCTTTTCGTAATGTCGGTGTTGACGACGTCGGCTGTCAGTGACGAATCGGATGCTGACGGAGCATGTCCGGCGATTTTAACAATAGCTGCCGATATGAGCAGCAGCCCCGCAATGACGGCTACGGTCTGTATGAGGCGCCGGTAAAGTTTTTTCTTCGGCCGGCGCATGTTGAGCCTGCGGCTGAACATATCCCATTCCTGCGCCACGGGTGTCTGTGGCACCGGCTGCAATGTGTCCTGTAGCTTCGATGATATATCGTAGAGTTCCCGAAGCTCCTCATCGCCGCAGATTGCCATGATTTCGTCTGTCGTAAGTGTGTCCGGACGGTCAATCATCTTTTCTATCAGTGTATTTTTGATTTCTTCGGTCATTTGATATGAGTTTTGAAATGGGTTCGTAATTTTTTTAGGGCGCTTACAATGCATTTGTTGATTAAGGCTACCGATACGTCGAGACTGTCTGCCGTCTCTTTGTACGACATTCCCCGGGAGTATATCCTGTCGACTACCTGTCGTTCGCGTGGGGATAGGAGAGTCTCGACGGCTGATTGTATCTCGCGTCCGCGTATGTCGGCATCTGTATCGGAGCCGTCAGCTTCGTCGATAGAATATCGGCGAGCGAATCGTTCGCGTGTGTCGGTGGCTGCGATGCGGTTGAGGCAGACATTGCGCACCGACCGGACGACGAATGCCATCGGATTTTCAACTTCCGTATCCGTTTCCCAAAGTTTGATAAATACCTCCTGTACCGCGTCGCGGGCATCGTCCTCGTCGTGCAGGAGGCTTACGGCAAGCCTCATTGCCGGCGGAAAGCAGCGGAGGTAGATTGTCTCGAACTCTGTGATTGAATATTGCATTTATATCGTCGTTTATTGTGTAGACAGGCAGGCACGCGATTTCATTACCGCAATTTATAATTTTTTTCCGACAGTTGAAATATTTGTAAAGTGCAAGGGCTGTGAATTTAGTCGCCCAAAGCGGATTGTAATCTCTCCGAAAGGCGTGCAAAACTGATGTTGGCAGCTGCATGATGTATGGCTGCACCCCAATGCTGTTTACTTAAGGCGTCAATATCGGCGGGTATCCTGTCGGATACCTATATCCTTAAGTAAAACTGCATTTAACACGCCTTGCAATCCCCCCGCGAATATAAAATCAGTCCCCGGCCTGACGTTGTGATTGTCGGGCCGGGGACTGTGGTATGGGATGTTCTATTCTATTATCGGGGATATCAGGCTTCTATGGCTTCGGCGATGCGGTTGAATATTTCGTCGATTGAGCCTGTGGCGTGGATAGAACGGTATTTGCCTTCGTTGATGTAGTAGTCGCGCAGGGGGAGGGTCTGGTTGTGGTATACTTCAAGACGCTTGTTGATGGTGTCGAGATTGTCGTCTGAACGGCCGGATTCCTGTCCGCGTTTGAGCAGGCGCTCCACAAGCTCGTCCTCAGGAACTTCAAGGCCAATTACGGCGTCGATTTTCATGCCGCGTTCCGCGAGCAGGTGCTTGAGTGCGCGAGCCTGAGGTATGGTGCGGGGGAAACCGTCGAGGATAAGTCCCTTGGATATTTCGGGGTCGTTGTCGATGGTATGGGCAAGAATCTCAATCATCAGGTCGTCGGGGATAAGCTGTCCGCGCGAGCAGTATGAGTCGGCCACGATGCCGAGCTCGGTTTTGCGCGCTATGTGGTCGCGCAACAGTTCGCCCGTTGATATGTGACGGAGATTGTATTTTGCGATAAGGCGTTCGCTCTGAGTACCTTTCCCACTTCCGGGCGCACCAAATATAATGATATTCGACATAATTAAGTTGTTTATATTATTACACAATATTGACTTTCGGCTCCATCGCAGGCGAGGAAGCCGGTGCTTTACCCGGTATTTTCGTGTTTAAGGTTAATCTGTTGCCCTGTTCAAAGGGGAGGCAGCCGTGCCGGACACGTCTGTCGTAGGAAATCAATTGTTCTCTTTGAGCACGTAGATGTCGTCGAGGTTGCGTGCAAGTCCGTCGATATCAAGGCCGAAGCCGATGATGAATTTCGGCGGTATGGCAAATCCTACATAATCGGGTTTGACGTCCACTTTCAGCGCGTCGGGCTTGAAGAGTAGGGTAGCCACTTTGATTTCTGCCGGTTCTTTCTCTTTGAGAGTGTCAAGAAGCCGGGTGATTGTGTTGCCGGTGTCGACAATGTCTTCCACGATGATGACCGTGCGGCCTTTGATGTCCTCGTTGAGGCCGATTACTTCTTTCACTACACCGGTCGATCCCATTCCCTCATAGCTTTTGAGCCTTATGAACGAAATCTCGGCATCGAAATCCACCGCTCTGAACAGGTCGGCAGCAAATGGGAAAGCTCCGTTAAGCACACATAGGAACAAGGGATTTTTGCCTTCGCATTCGGCTGAAATCGTGCCAGCTATCTCCTTTATGCGCTTGTCGATTTGTTCCCGTCGGATGTATGGCTCGAATGTGAGCCCGTTGTATGTTACCTGATCCATTGTATTTATGTAAATTAGTGCAAATTTACGTAAAGAATTTTATAAATCATCTACGTTGGGACAAGTTTTTTTGATACGCTAAAAAAAATGTGTAAATTTGTAGTCAACTATGTGTATGGATAGATGAAGATATTTACTAACAGCGAAATACGTCAGATAGATCAATATACTATTGAACATGAGGATGTTAAGCCCATTGAGCTGATAGAGCGCGTGGCGCGTGCGGTGACCGATGAGATAACAGCCCGGTGGCGTCCGTCAAAGCCGGTAGTCATTTTTGCCGGACCCGGCAACAACGGTGCCGACGCATTGGCCGTGGGCGCGCTGTTGTCGGAAAGCGGATACAAGATACATGCCTATCTGTTCAATATCGGCGGCAACAAACTGTCGGCCGAGTGTACCGTATGCCGTGACCGCTTCGTGCAGTGTCAGGGCGTAGGCATCACGGAGGTAATCGACACGTTCATGATGCCTGACCTGCAGCGCAATCTGCTCATTATCGACGGCCTTTTCGGTTCGGGTCTGCGCGACCCGCTCAAGGGCGGATTCTCATACCTCGTGCAGCGCATCAATGAGGCCAACGCCACGGTTGTATCCATCGACATTCCGTCGGGTCTCGCCGGCGACTGGAACCCTACGCTTATATCGCGTGACGTAATCCACGCCACCCTTACGCTTGCCATACAGCATCCGCGGCTGGCATTTTTCATAGCCGACAATGCCGAGCTCGTGGGCGAATGGAAAGTGCTCGACATCGGGCTGAGCCGGGCCGCCGCGGCTGAAATCAAGGCGAAATTCTATCTCGTCGAGGAGGCCGACGTGTACCGTTCGCTCAAGCGCCGTCCGCTTTTCTCGTCGAAAGCCGATTACGGCTCGGCGCTCATATATGCCGGAAGCTACGGCATGATGGGTGCGGCGGTGATGGCAGCCCGAGGGGCATTGCGTTCCGGAGTGGGAAAAGTCACGGTCGAAGCTCCGAAATGCGGCTATCCTATAATTCAGTCGGCCGTACCCGAAGCATTGTATAGCGCGAATCAGGGGGAGATGTATATCGACCGCATGCGTCCCGCGCATCAATACAGCGCTATCGCAGTCGGTCCCGGCATCGGCACTAACGAGACGACATTGCGCGCTCTCGAGGAGCTGTTGCTGTCGTCGAAGTCGCCGATAATACTCGATGCCGACGCTCTCAACTGCATCGCAATGAAGCCCACAATGCTCAATTCCCTCCCGATGCTCTCAATCATAACGCCGCATGCAGGCGAGTTTGACAGGCTGTTCGGCCCTCACGCGTCGATGGAGGCACGTCTGCGCAAGGCATGCGAGGTGGCGCGCCACTATCATATACTTATCGTTCTTAAGGGACATTATACATCGATAATACGTCCCGACGGCAAGATATATTTCAATTCATCGGGCACTCCCGCAATGGCTACACCGGGCAGCGGCGACGTGCTCACCGGCATGCTCGCAAGTTTCATGGCACAGGGATACAAATCGGAGATTGCCACGCTGCTGGCTGTATTCCTGCATGGACTCGCAGGCGAAATCGCAGCCGAGGAACATGGCGACTACGGCGTTGTCGCTTCCGACATCGCCGATAATATAGGCTGTGCCATAAAGGCGATTATGGAGCCGATACGTTAAACTATATAATTTAACGCTTATGAAAAAAATCAAGACAGTACTTATAGCGGCGGCACTGGCGGCCACAACAGTCGCTCCTGCCCAGCAGGCCCAGCGCTTCACCGCCACAAAAGCCAACGAATACGGCATAGCCTACACCTTGCCGGTGACTGCAGTCGACATTACGATTGAAGCCGAATTTACCCGCGAGGAGCCGGGTGAGTTCTATAAATACGCCCTCAAATACCTCAATGTCGACAATCCGATAACCGAGCCGTCGCTCAGCGCGTCGGTCAAAAGCGTGACCATCAGCACCCACGGCGTGCCTGACCCCGACAAACGTTACCTCGTGACGCTGAAAAGCAATCAGGCTCCCTACATAATAATCGGTGAGGACAATATCCCTCTCTCAATCAATACTGAAAAAGTGTATGAGACAGAGAGTCCGTCGCTCCCCGAGGCACGTAGCGCGGAGCCGACTCCGCTCCAGTCGGAGGCGGCCCGGCAGGTCATAACCCAGGAAATGCTGCAGAGCCATTCGTCGGCCAAACGCGCCGAACTTGCCGCCGAGCAGATATATGCGTTGCGCCAGAGCCGCACCGACCTCATTACGGGACAGGCCGAGCAGATGCCGCCCGACGGCGCGGCCATGAAAATTGTGATGGACAATATCGAAGCACAGGAGCAGGCGCTCATGGCGATGTTTGCAGGCACCAAAAGCACGTATACCGAGGTGCGCACGTTTACCGTCGTGCCTGACGGCAATATCAACCGTCAGATAATAGCGCGCATATCGGCCACTGGCGGCATTGTCGATGCCAACGACCTGAGCGGGTTCCCCGTATATCTATCTATCAAGGAATTGGAACGTGTCGGCATGCCTGTCAATGACAAGGGTGAGACACTGCCGTTCCCCAAAGGCGGCGTGGCTTACGTCATACCCGGCCGGGCGCAGGTCACCGTGACGGCGTCGGGCAAGGAACTGGCGCGGAAAGACGTGGAACTCGCGCAGTCGGGTGTCGTGTACGGCATGGCTCCATCTAACTTCACTGACAAGAAAGCGCCCGTCTACCTGCTGTTTGATCCCGCTACCGGCGCCGCAGCCGAAGTTGGTCCGGCATTGAAATAGCGTGTCGTCAAAACATTCCCCAAAAACATCATGAGGCGGTAGCCCCCTTTACTTCAAACCATCTGCATATATGGCTGAGGATAATTTCACCACACCCGAAGAGGATAAAATGATTGAGGATGCCTTCAATGAGGTGCTTGAAGGTTATCTGAGCAGCAACCACCGCAAAAAGGTGGAAATCATAAAACGCGCGTATAACTTTGCCAAGGAGGCGCATAAAGGTATCCGGCGACGGTCGGGCGAGCCTTATATCATGCATCCGATAGCTGTGGCGAAGATAGCGAGTCAGGAAATCGGACTCGGTTCTACTTCGATATGCGCGGCGTTGCTCCATGACGTGGTGGAGGATACCGACTACACGGTCGAGGACATCGAGCAGCATTTCGGCAAGAAGATTGCGCAGCTCGTGGCCGGACTGACAAAAATATCAGGAGGCATATTCGGTGCACAGGCCTCGGCGCAGGCCGAAAATTTCCGCAAACTCCTGCTGACCATGTCGGAGGACATACGCGTGGTGCTCATCAAGATGGCCGACCGCCTGCACAATATGCGCACTCTCGGCTCGATGGCGCCCAACAAACAGTACAAGATTGCCGGAGAGACGCTTTATATATATGCCCCGCTTGCCCACCGTCTGGGGCTCTTCGCCATCAAGACGGAGCTTGAAGACCTTGCTTTCAAATACGAGCACCCCGAGGCCTACAGGAAAATATCGGAACAGATACGGGAATCGGAACAGCGGCGCACCACCGAGTATGAGGACTTCGCGGCGCCCATACGCCGCATACTCGACGACATGGGGCTTGAATACACCATGAAAGCACGTGTCAAGTCGGTGTATTCCATCTGGAACAAGATGGAAACGAAGCATATACCATTTGACGAGGTATATGACCTTTACGCTGTGCGCATCATATTTGACTGCGACGACCCGTCGAAAGAAAAAGCGATATGCTGGCAGATTTATGGCGCCATCAATGAGCTTTACCGTTTCCATCCCGACCGTACGCGCAACTGGATTGGCAAACCGAAGGCCAACGGATACCAGGCTCTCCACATGACGGCCATGGGACCCGACGGCAACTGGATTGAGGTGCAGATACGCTCGCGCCACATGGACGAAATTGCCGAAAAGGGTTTTGCCGCCCACTGGAAATACAAGATAGGGGAGGGGGACGAGGAGAGCGAACTCAACGCGTGGCTCCGTACCATCAAGGATATTCTTGACAATCCCGAGCCCAATGCCATTGACTTCCTCGACACGCTCAAACTCAACCTGTTTGCATCGGAGATTGTGGTATTCACGCCCAAAGGCGAGCTTATCACGCTCCCAAACAACGCTACCGTGCTCGACGTGGCGTTTGACCTCCATTCGCAGATTGGATGCCACTGCATAGCCGGCAAGGTTAACCACAAGCTCGTGCCGCTCAGCCAGAAACTCCGCTCGGGCGACCAGGTGGAAGTGCTTACCTCGCAGTCGCAGACCCCTAAGGAGGAGTGGATGGACTTCCTTGTGACCGCAAAGGCAAAGACGCGTCTGCGTTCGGCTCTCCGCAAAATGCAGCATCCGGTCATAGCCAAAGGCAAGGAGATTTTCGACAAGTTCCTTGAGCTGCATGGCATTACAGATACCAACGAGGTGGTGACGAAGCTGCAGGGCATGTATCGTGTGAACAATCGTGACGAGCTCTATCTGCTGCTTGGACGTGAGGAGATTGTCCTGTCTGACAACCTTGTCAAGTCGCTGAAAAAACAATCGTCATCAAAGGGCTTGTTCAGCAAAATATTAAGATTGCCGCTTGCAGTGGTGCCGAAGTCAAAGGAGAAGGAGGACCGCGAGCCGTCCGTCACCATTCCCGGGCAAATCAATACAAAGGAGACATATCATCTGCGTTATGATGAAAACGGGTCAAACTTCCGTCTCGCAGAATGCTGTTCGCCCATTCCGGGCGACAATGTGCTCGGTTTCATTGATAACAATGGCGAAGTCGTGGTTCACTCGGTCGACTGTCCGCGAGCCATCGCGCTGAAAGCGAGTTTCGGCTCGCGTCTGCTGTCGACATGCTGGGACGCCACCAACGGGAAATTCCTCGCCCATATCCATGTGGAAGGTATCGACCGTTTCGGTATACTTCAGGAACTCATACAGACTATCTCGACACACATGTCAATCAATATCCGCTCCCTTCATATTGTTGCGGAAAACGAGGTGTTCAGATGTGACCTCACAGTCCTTGTCGATGATTCGGACGTAGTGTCAGAGCTGTGCTCGCAGGTGAAACGTATTGAAGGAGTCCGTAGAGCCACAAGAATACATTAATATTACTGTTATTTCCCATGAATATTCCGTTTCATATCCCGACCGATAAGAAATTCTGGACAACAGCCGCCGTCTATGCGATTGCGGGGCTGATAATAATATTCTTTCTGCCACGCTCGGAGAGGGTGGAGCTGTCGTATGAGAAAAACCGTCCGTGGAGCAATCCGCAGCTGCTCGCTCCGTTTGACATACCGTATTATCTTGCTCCCGAGATAAAGCAGGAACGCACCGACAGCATCGACAGGATACTTGTGCCGGTCTACGACATCGACTCGTCGGTACAGAAGAATCTTGTGGCGATGATCAACGGGATGGACAGCGCGTCTGTGCATCAGCGTGACGCTCTTATACGGGCCGTCGAGGATATATACAAGACCGGTGTGGTCACTTCGGAGGATGCTCAGCGCATTGCCGCAGGCGAGATGCAGCGGATAAGAATATCATCGTCTTCGTCAAACGAGGGAGTACCGACTGCGAAGATGCGCACCTCGCGTCAGGCTTACGAGCATCTGGAGAAACAGTTCTGCAAGTCTTCGCCCACTTTCTGGCGCATGCTTCAGGAAAAAAATCTCAGCACCTATCTGCTACCCAACATAAAGGAGAACGCCGAGAAGACGGCCGACCTCCGCAACAGTCTGCTGACACCCGTAGAGGCCGTGCAGGGCATCATACAGAAAGGGGAGGAGATTATCAACCGCGGCGAGATGGTCACACCGCAGCGTTACCAGATATTACAGGACTATGAAAAGGAACTTGCCAAGAGGGACAAGGAACGCGGCATCTCGAAGTTCAACGTCGTGTTCGGACGTATACTGTTCGCCGCTTCGCTGATGCTCATCATATACCTGTTCCTGCGGCTGTACCGTAAGGAGGTGTTCGACAGTCTTTCGCATACTATATGCCTTTTGGCCATATACGTGGGATTTTATGCGTTCTCGGTATTTATGTCCGACCTGTTTGTCGACGGACTGTATATCATGCCGTTTGCCATACTCCCCATCCTGCTCGTCGTGTTCTACGATACGACAGTGGCGATGTTCTTCCTTACGATGGAAGTGATACTGTGCTCGATGATAGCGAAGCTGCCTTTTGAATTCTGCTTCATAGAGTTTGCCGCAGGCATGACGGCGATATATTCGATGCGCGAACTGTCGCGCCGCTCACAGCTGATGCGTACGGCATGCTATGTCTTCGCGGCATACGTCGTCACGTACGCGGCGGCGGAGCTTGTGCAGATAGCGTCGCTCAACACATTCTCATGGAAGCTGATAGGCTTTTTTGCCATCAACATGGTGCTCACATCGTTTGCCTACATACTTATCTTTATCGTCGAGAAAGTGTTTGGTTTCATATCGGTGGTCACGCTTGTCGAGCTGTCTGACATCAACAATCCCATACTGCGTGAACTGTCGGAGGAGTGTCCCGGCACCTTCCAGCACTCTATGGCGGTGGCCAATCTTGTCACGGCCGCTGCCAACCGCGTCAATGCCAATGTGCAGCTCGTGCGTGCCGGCGCATTGTACCATGATATAGGCAAGACAAAAAATCCGGCGTTCTTCACCGAAAACCAGCATGGCGTCAATCCGCATAACTCGCTTACTCCGGTACAGAGCGCACGTGTCATAATCAATCATGTGACCGACGGCCTGCGCATGGCCGAAAAAGCGAAACTGCCCAAAGTGATACGCGACATGATAGTGCAGCACCACGGAAAAACTACGGCCCGCTATTTCTACAATACTTACTGCAATGCCCATCCGGGTGAAGAGGTCGATCCGACACCGTTCACATATCCCGGACCCAATCCGCAGTCAAAGGAGGCGTCTCTCCTTATGATGGCTGACGTAGTGGAGGCTGCCTCACGTTCGCTCCCTGACCATAAGCCCGAAACGATAGCTGCGCTGGTCAACAAGCTTATCGACGCTCAGGTAGCCGAAGGTTTGCATAAGAACTCCCCGCTGTCGTTCCGCGACATAACCACCATCAAGAAGGCATTCATCGATTCGCTGCTCACGATGTACCACGTGCGCATAGCGTATCCCGACAAAAAATAGCTGTCGGCAGTTCCCTCTATACGCTCCGTGCATGTCAATTCCGAATTATGCATTAGAATTATGCATTATGCATTATGAATTATGAATTATATTAAGTTTCTTTTCATCACACTTGCTGTCACTTTTGCAGCGCACATTGCGGTAGCGCAACGTCCCATACGCCTGAGGGTAAGGCCTGAAGTATTGCCTGACTCAATTGATCTGACCTATTACGGTAAAAAGAATCCATGGATAGCTGCAGGTGAAGTTGTCGGCCTCAATCTCGGGATATGGGCAATTGACAGGTATATACTGAAAGCGGAATACGCATATATCAATGCCCATACCATCAAGCGCAATTTCAAGCGCGGTTTTGTGTGGGACAACGACCAGATGGGCACCAATATGTTCCTGCATCCTTATCACGGCAATCTGTATTTCAACTCCGCGCGTTCCAACGGTTATAATTTCTGGCAATCGGGCTTGTTTGCTCTCGGCGGTTCGGCAATGTGGGAATTCTTCATGGAAAATGAATATCCGTCGGCCAACGATATAATTGCCACTCCTGTAGGTGGCATGGCATTGGGTGAACTTACTTATCGCGCTTCGGATATTGTCCTGAAGGATAATTCGACAGGCTGGGAGCGCTTCGGACGTGAGGCGGCCGCATTCCTTATTACCCCCACACGCGGGCTTACGCGTATCATCAACGGCGATGCATGGCGACATCGCCCTACTACGGGGCGACAGTTCGGCATTCCTAACGTTGCGATAGAATTTTCGGCCGGTCTGCGCACTATTGAATTGGAGGACGAACTGTTTGATGAAGGAGCCGGAGGCGTATTTCAGTTCAATCTTGAATATGGCGACAGGTTTGAGGTTGCCTCTACGCCGCTGCCGTATGATTATTTCGCATTCAATGCCGAACTCAATATGCAGAAATCACAGCCTGTGCTCGGGCAGCTGAATATAACCGGACGACTTATCTCAAAGGAATTGCTTGACAAATATTCCACCTCGATGAGTATAGGCATGTATCAGCATTTTGACTACTATGACAGCGATACCATTTCCGATGTGTCGGCCAAGGTACCCTATAAGCTTGGAGTGCCTGCAAGTGTCGGTGCCGGACTGATGTTCCGTGATATACAGCGCGGCTTCTTTGCATTTGATGCATACCTGCATGCCAATGGCATTGGTCTCGGCGCCATACTTTCCGACTATTATAATGTGGACAACCGAAACTATAATCTTGCATCCGGCTTCTCGCTGAAAGGCGGGGCGAATATGGTATTCAAACGGGAATTCCTTTCATTAGCCGCATCATACGAATATTACCGCCTTTTTACCTGGGACGGTTATCCGGAGAATATCGACTGGTCGATGGTCAATCCGCACACTCTCGACGCGCAGGGCGACAGGTCGGTGGCATCGTTCGGGGTATTTTCCGCGCGTGCCAATATAAAATTATGGCACCGCCTTTATGCCACGGTCCACTTTTCCCATTATCTGCGTTCTACACACTACCATTACCACCCTTCGGTGCATTCTTCCACCTACGCACTCCGCCTCATGCTTTCCTACAAGCTGTAGGGTCTCCTCTCAGTGCAGTATACCTAAGTATAAAGGCGCCCGTCAGGTCGCCGATTTAGTCGTAACCGGGTACATCGGAGCATGGCGGAGATGTGCCCGGGAAATATGCGGCGACTTCAGCGGCGCCCGAAGGTCGCCGATTTAATTATGACTCCCCGTCTGCCACCGAGACAGATGTGATGTAATCGGCGGCCTTCGGGCGCCACCACCATGTATCGGCCTACCGGGTACACCGAAGCATAGCGGAGGTGTACCCGGTTACTGATAAATCGGTATCCTGTCGGATACCCGCCGATATTGACACCTATGTAAACGGCATCGGGCCTCCCCTTTATACTCCCAGGCTCTTTTCGCAGATAGACTGATTGCTGTTGTGATAAAGCCACTTGTAGTCCGTTATTCTGGAAGTCAGCAACCAGTAGAGGAGAAATATGAACGAGCCGGCGTATAGTATCCAGCCTTCAAAAAAACCTTCAACGATAAGAAATATAAGCAGTGCGCCGTATTTGGCTGCGGTAGTGTCGCCGTTGCGTCGGCGTGTGCGTATTACGCGCAGCAGGCCTACATTCCAGAGGACAAGTATGGCGAACCCTATCACGCCGGTGTTTGACAGAACGCAAAGCCATGATGAGCCGGGCTCTTCACGCCGGTCCGGGCATGAATCTATGATTTTTTTGTTGTCATACAAGGTTGAATAATATGTGGCATTTGTGAAGCCTATGCCAATGACAGGACTGTCCTTGAATTCATCGATACGTGACTTCCAAAGCTGTTGACGCGAAAAAATGAGCGAATCATGCTCGATGGCGATTTCAAATTTCTTCTTGACCCTGTATGTCGTGTCTCCACCTATCAGTACTACGGCGGCGAGGGTGGCGATAATCATTACCGGCAGCCAGCGCATCCCTTTTCTACGGTGTAAAAGTGTTGCAAAAAGATATATTTCTGCCAATATGAAACTGATGATGGCGCTTCTTGCTCCACCCCATATCATAAGTAGAATGGCTGCAACCAGAGAAAATATATTGAAGGCAATGACATATTTATCGATATTCTTTTTATTTATATTCTTGTCTCGGTTCAGTAAACGCCACGTAATGACGATGCTTACAATCGCAGCCAGTGTGCTCAACAGCATCGGGTGGCCGATGATTATGAAAGGAGAGCCTTTGCCTGTGAAAGCCAGTGTCCATAAATAAGCAAAAATTGACAGAATAACCAATAATTGACATAAATATATCGCATATTGCCACAAATATTGCCTAAATTGACGCAAAGGAGCACTGTCTACAAGAGGCGAAAGCAGACAAAGCATCCCGCAGAAAAGAAAAAAACGCAGCGATGACATGTAGTTGGTGACCGGATGGTTGAAAACCAGTGAGGCAGCGCCCGCTATGCAGAACAGCATCAGCATGTAGTTTACAGTAAATCGGCGCGAATTTATAAGTAAGACTATCGGGATGAGGCAAAAAAATAGAAAGAACATAGTGGGGGATATTATTCCGCCGAAAATGTTCAGATATGGCGACAGGCGTCCTGCTTCAATAAGTACAACGATAAACGAAACAAAAGCGAGTGTTTTTGCCAGTATTTCCTGCCTGCGGGTCAGGCATTTTCGATACTCTGAGAAATTCATGGTCTTAGTTTGTTTTTATCTCCATCTGCTTTTGCCATCATGCCGGCCGTGAAGGGGCCGGCGTGATGATTAAGCCGGTACGGGAGATTGGGAGAGAGGTATACTTATTAATAAGAAAGGTAGAAGTTATTGTGAAAGGGATAAATTAATTGTCTTTCTTGTGTTCCTGACCATAGCCATAACCGTAGCCATAGCCATAGTATCCGTAACCGTAACCGAAGCGGTTGGCGCGGTTCATGCGTGAGGCGGTGGGGTCGAGGGTACCGTTGAGTATGATGGCCATATTCTTGTACCTGTTCTCGTTATAGAAGCGTTGTACTTCTCCAAGCATACTGCGCTCAAGGAGTCCGGCGCGTATCACAAAGAGTGTGACATCGACCATCTTGTTTATAATCTTGGCGTCAGCTACGACTTCGGCCGGGGGGCAGTCGATTATAACATAGTCATACTCTTTCCGGAGCAATTCTATCATCGATTTCAGCTTGTCGGAGTACAAAAGTTCCGCCGGGTTGGGTGGAATGGGTCCGGCAGGATAAGCATCCACATTTTCATAGCCGTTTATCTGTTTAACTACGATGTCGTCAAGCGACATATTACCTGCAAGATAATTCGACATGCCGTGGTTCTTTGCGCCTACCGCTGCCGATAGAGAGCCTTTGCGCAGGTCAAGGTCGACCAATGCTATGCGTTTCCCTTTAAGGGACAATACTGTGGCAAGATTGAGAGAGATAAATGTCTTTCCGGAGCCGGGATTCGCACTCGTCACCATTATCACCTTGGTGTCCTCATTGACGCCCGGTGTCATGAACTCCAGGTTGGTGCGTATTACTCTGAACGCCTCATTGATAACATTGTTGCACCCTTTCTTTACGACTATGTCGGCCGTTCGGTCGGTGGCTTTTTTCTTGCTCAGGAGCTTGCCGGAGCGGGAGTGCGGTTTGCCGTTCTGAGGTATTTCGCCCACAAACGGTATTGTAAGTTTTTCGATGTCGCGGCGTCCGCGTACTTTTGAATTGAGCATTTCAAGCAGGAAAATCAGACCGCCCGGCACCAGCAGACCGATTGCTATGGCCATTGTCATGATTTTCTTTGAGTAGGGCCCTACAAGTCCTGACACTGTAGGTGTCATCATGATTTTGGTATTGTAGGCGGTAAATGCTTGCGAGAGCTCATTCTCCTCGCGTTTCTGGAGCAGATAGAGATAGAGCGATTCTTTCACTTTCTGCTGGCGCTCCTTGTCGAGAAGATGCTTTGCCTGTGTCGGGTTGCTTTGCAGCCGTGACGATGCTGAAGAAAGTTTTGAACGGGTAGCATTGGTTTCGGCATTGAGCGAAGCGATATAACCGTCGACTGCCGACAGGATATTCTGACGTGCGAGGCTTAACTGATAGTCCCGGTCCTGAACCAACGGGTTGTCTTCCGATGAATTCTGTACCATCAGGTTTCGTTGTACCAGTTCTTCGTTGTATGCTAAAATCTGACTCTCTACATTCCCGTTGCCGAGGGCTGAGGAAGAGGGGAGGGGCTGGAAATTTTTCGCTGCATTGCTCAAATGGTCGCGTATGGTGCGGGCAAGGCTGATTCTTACCGATAAATCTCCTAATTCGTCGTGTGCGGTCAGCGTACGCTGGAAATATGCCTCGGAGGCTGCTCCCGAGCTTGGCAACTGGTGCTCCGCCTGATAATCGGAAATCTGTGAATCGACATTTCCAAGTTCGGATTCTATGACGCCGAGACGTTCGTCAATGAAGTTAGACGTTGCTACAGATATCTGGTTCCTGTCCTTGATCCAGTTCTCGTTATAGCAATCTATCACGGCCTGCAGCTCGTCGACTGCACGCTCTGTATTTGTATCATCGAGCGAAATGTGGATTACTGACGAATAATTGTCGCGGACCTCAGTCTTAAGTCCGCCCAAACGGCTGGCTCCTGCGGCATATCCGATTCGGTCGACCAATATGTCGACATCCGAAGGAACGGTTGCGGCGTTGAATTTTTCGTTAGGAAGAACGATAAGTTTGCCGAGTGGCGTATCAATGGTGTCGGAGGCAATATCTGCAAGCTTGATTTCAATATTGGCGCTGTTATCGGCTTCTTCAATATCTTCGCCTGCGGCAGCAAACGGTCCGAGTACCAATGTCCCGTCACTGCTATATTTCATTTTGACCTGTGCTCTTCCGTTGTCACCGAGGTTAAGAAATCTTATTGATGCCGGAAGTGTCGTGCCGTAAAGAATCCGTGTGCTCAATTTATCTTTTACGATATAATTGACGTCAAGGCCAAGTTTTCTTGCTACTTCGGCCATGATGATGGGCGATTTCAGCGCCACCATCTCGTTGTTGAGGTTGACGTTGGTCTTGAGCAAGGGCATGTCGTCGAATGCCTGCGATACGTCGGGAGAAGCTCCTGCGCCGTCTTTTACGAGTATGGCGGCCGTAGCGGAATATACTTTCGGGGTTTTGGCCAGATAATAATATGCATATCCGCAAGTAATCGCAAGCGCGATTACAAACCAATACCATTTGGATACGCAAAGCCATAAAACTTCTTTTATGCTTATTGACTGTCCCTCCTTAGGCAACTGTTCTTCACTATTTTCCATAGCACACTTATAGCGTGAATAATTGATGGTTATTATATGATTGTACCGGAACTTATTATGTTAAGTTCCAGTATCGCTTACTGTTTTATTTTACAAATAATAGAGCCACAGTCATGGCGAATGAGGCCAACGAAATCCAGAATGCAGGCGTGAATGTGGAATTGCCAAGCGGCGTCGTGTTGCGTTTCTGCAAATTGTTGGGCTCAACATATATCACATCATTCTGCTGGATGTAGTATACAGGCGATGAGTACACGCTGTTGGGGTCGGTGAGGTCCACGGTGTAGGCCTTTTGCTTTCCGTCGACCATGCGGTAGACCTTGACATTCTGACGCTGGCCGTTGATTTCAAGGTCTCCGGCAAGAGCGATAGCTTCTACAAGATTGAGCTTGTCGCGGTCAAAAACTATGCGTCCCGGACTCCCGAGTGCGCCGAGCGCTGTAAATGAATGGTCGATAAACTCTACGGTTATTGTCGGATCTTTTAAAAGTTTTCGGTTTACAAGCTCGTCTTTGATTTTCTGGGCTATTTCTTGGCGTGTAAGTCCGCCGATATGTATTGTGCCGAGTTCCGGAAATTCAATGTCGCCGTAGCTGTTTACTGTATATGCTGAAATCTGATTGTTGCCGGATCGTGAAGAGGTTGAACCTTTGCCTGTCACTGCGCCTTGTTGTCTTGCCTGAATAGGGAGATTGAATATTTCGGCAAGTTGCCCGTCGCGGGCGTGTACGGCTATTGTCAGACGGTCATCAGGCTGTGCTGTAATGTAGTTAGGCACTACCACATCTACTGATTGTCCGTTTTCCTGCCCCTGAAAATAAGTTATATCTTTCGGAGTACGGCAGGAGGTGACGCTTGCAATAATACCGGCCGCTATTAACAAACTTTTTAAATATGACATACCAATTGGTTTAATTATTACGAACAGATAAAATTTAATTATGACAACTTCTCAATATATTAACCCGAATAATAATTTTGTGATAATTGTCATAAAACGATAAATAAAAATAATTTCTCTTTATCCCTTGTCTTGAAAATATTTTTAATTCTATGTGTCTATTCTGTATTGCGCGGGCGGAAGCATCTCCATTGCCTGATGATTAAACAACAGTGCTTTCGGTTAAGCTAATAATTACACCAATATCTCACCAAACGTGTGCTCAAAGTCTTATCTTTTAGAGAAGTATGGCGAAATTTAAATGCAAGTACGGACTTCCCGCAAAACAGTTTCGCGACAAAATTACAAAATTTCGACCAATTGACCAACAACTATCACTGTTTTTGTCAAAAAAAATTAACAGGAAAGATTATATTTTACACAAGCTCTTAAAGCAACTGGAGGATGTTGCACAACTTCCAATTGTAGGGACGCACGTACTAGTGGTCAATCTTTAATTATAATACATGTGAAATAGTCATTCAGACTTAAAGCTTTATTAACTATTGATCCTGAGTTTTGTTCATAAAATACTTTAGATTAAGGATTTAATAATTTAAGCCTTTTCAATGCTCTAAATTATGTAGAAAAAAGATTGACCAATTGTAGGGACGCAAGGTCTGTGTGTCCGGAAGCAAGAGTTGATTATCAGTGCATTGTCGGACACGCAGGCCGTGCATCACTGCTTTGTTGGCCGAAATTTAGCAGTTTTGCAACACCCTCTCCATTAAAGATAACTTATCCGCGAACAGTCCCCCGATGTCTCCAGAGTTGCCGTTGCACCGTGAAGCACAGGCATATTTTCGCTGATATGTCCTATGGGAGCGTCAAAGGCCACCGGTATATGCAGCCCTTCAAGCAATGGTGCCATCATGTCATATATGTCATTGAAGTTCTTATCTGCCTGATAAAGCGTAAAACGTCCTATTATCAATCCCTTAAGGCGGCTGAGACGTCCTGAGAGACGAAGTTGGTAGAGTATGCGCTCAACTTTATATATAGGCTCGGCAACATCCTCTATAAAAAGTATTCTGTCGCTGAATATGTCGTACGGTGTATCGATCAATGCCTGTAAAACGGCGAGGTTGCCTCCCGACAGTATCCCTGTCGCAGTGCCGTTTCGGTTGTATTTGTGGGCGGGAAATTCCAGTGCCGGGCGTTTTCCCGCGAGCATGTCCAGCAGCATGGCATTGAAAGGCGAATTATGCGGATAGAGGGCAAGTGCCTTTGCCATTGAGCCGTGTATGCTGACAATTCCCCGGCTTGCCATAAGCGCATGCAGTGCCGACACGTCGCTGAATCCGATAATCCACTTCGGGTCGGCGTTGAGGTCGAGCGCGGCGAGTCGGTCAAGCAGATGCACGCACCCGTATCCTCCGCGGCTGCACAATATCGCGCGCACATCATTGTCGAGCAATGCCGCAGTCATGTCCTCAAGCCTTTCTTCTATACTTCCGGAGTATGACCCGTTCGCCCCCAAAGCATGGGGCATTACCCTGACATTATATCCCAGCAGTTTAAGCGTAGCGCTCGCGCGCTCAACAAGCGTCGGGTCGATAATACTTGCGGGCGACACTATTGCAATCGTATCGCCTTTGCACAAAGGGGCGGGAAATATGGGCATCGGACTGTTTCGTTATTAAATTAAATTCGTTATACTGAGGATGTCGCAAGACTGATGCTGGCGACTGCATGATGTAGGGCTGCTCCTCGGAGCAGCCGCCTGACAGCTGATAGTCAGTCTTTGCTATCGGCTGCTCCGGGGAGCAGCCCTACAAGATGACGTATCGAATTTTCAATATATTATTAGTTCTGCAAACCGGCGTGGTTTAGTTCTGCAACATCGTTTTGGCTATCTCCATAACTCGGCTTTTCAACTGACCTGCACGCATATCTCTGTCTCGCGGAAGCGGTCGGCAATCATTTCAAGTTCTTCCCGTTCCACTTTTACAAGATGTTCGGCCGGGGTCTTGCGGTCTATCGAGTAGAGCATTACCTCTTTCGGCGCGATTTCTTTGTACGCCTTGATAAGCGCTTCGATTTCGCTGTCGGTCGTATTGTCAATACTGACTCCGTCATACTCTCCGCGGAGCATCATCGTCTGCACTATGCATTGTCCGTCAAACTGCTTCATCCCCGCAATCACATCCGCTACAGTGTAGTTTTTGCTGACGGGGCGGTCGATTATGCGTACGGTATCGTCGATTGCGGAGTCAAGTTTGAGTATGTTGTTGTCGACCTTGCGCAGTCCCTCCACTACTTCGGGCGTATGCAGCCGTGTGGCGTTTGACAGTACGCTCACTTTCGCTTCGGGATAATATTTGTCGCGCAGTCTTATCACATCGTCGACCACGCCGTTGAAATCGGGATGGAGTGTCGGCTCGCCGTTTCCTGAAAACGTGATGACGTCAAGAGGCATATTGCCGGCATGCATCTCCTTTAGCTTCTCTTCGAGCAGGCGTGCCACCTCTTCGCGTGGAGGTATGCCTTTTTTTCCGGGGCCCTGGGCGTTGAATCCGGCCTCGCAGTAAAGGCAGTCGAATGAACATACCTTGCCGTCGGCCGGCATCAGGTTTACACCTAATGAAGTGCCGAGCCGTCGGCTGTGTATGGGGCCGAATATTGTCGATGTGAACAGTACTGTCTGCATGGTTAAACAGAAAATAAATGAAAAATTGTGTGACCAAACCGTGACGCCTTTGACGAATCGGTGTCATCGGCGTAATCTCATTTCCCGCGGTTAAAAACCGCGGCTACTATATATTGGCTATCAATGCCGACAAAATAGGAACCGCGGTTAAAAACCGCGGTCACGTAAATTATTTTAACGCACTGTTTTATGCGGTGAGCCCCGTTTTTTACACAGTGAGTATCTCTTTCTCTTTGGCGGCGAAAAGTTCGTCGATTTTCTTCAGGTATTTGTCGTGGAGCTTCTGAGCCTTACCCTCGGCGTCCTTCTCTACATCCTCGGGCATACCTTGCTTTATCGCTTTCTTCAGCCCTTCGATGGCGTCGCGGCGTGCGTTGCGCACCGATACTTTTGCTTGCTCTGCCTCGGCTTTCGACTGTTTTACAAGCTGTTTGCGTCGTTCCTCGGTCAGTGGCGGTATCGATATGCGTATTACTTCGCCGTTGTTTTCGGGCGTAATGCCGAGTTCGGAGTTGATAATGGCCTTTTCAATCTCTTTGAACATTGATTTCTCCCAGGGGGTGATGGTGATGGTGCGTGCGTCGGGCACAGCCACGTTTGCTACGTTTGAGATAGGTGCGGCGCTTCCGTAATAGTCTACGCGTATGCCGTCGAGAATCTTCGGATTGGCTTTTCCGGCACGGATATGTGCGAGCGCTTCATCGAGATATGCTACCGACATTTCCATCTTCTCTTCTGCCGGGTCGAGGTATGTGCTGGGGTTTGTCATAATGAGGTTGTATTCTGAGTGTTAAAAATCGGATTTATTGCTTTGTCAGGGCATTATGCTTAGTATACGAGCGTGCCTACCGGCTCTCCGTCAAGCACTTTCTTGAGATTGCCCGGAGTGTCCATGTCAAAGACGATGATGGGGAGATGGTTTTCCTTGCAAAGTGCTGTTGCCGTGAGGTCCATCACTTTCAGCCCGCGGGTGTATACCTCGTCGTATGTGATTTCGGAGAAACGTGTTGCTGTCGGGTCTTTTTCGGGGTCGGCGGTGTAGATGCCGTCCACGCGTGTGCCCTTGAGCATCACGTCAGCCTCCACCTCGATGCCACGCAGGGCCGAACCGGTGTCGGTCGTGAAGAACGGATTGCCTGTGCCTCCCGCTATGATTGCCACTTCGCCGGCGTTCATTGCCTCGATGGCGCGCCATTTGCTGTAATGCTCCCCGATCGGGAACATGTTGATGGCAGTGAATACTTTGGCGGGTTGTCCGATGGCCTGAAGCGCCGATGACAGGGCAAGTGAGTTGATTACCGTGGCAAGCATGCCCATCTGGTCCCCTTTCACGCGGTCAAATCCTTTTGACGCGCCCTGCAGTCCGCGGAATATATTGCCGCCGCCTATCACGATGGCTACCTGTACTCCCCCCGACACTACAGCCGCTATCTGGGCTGCGTATTGGTTCAGTCGGTTGGTGTCGATGCCCGAGCCTGTGCCTCCGGCAAGCGATTCACCGCTCAGCTTGAGCAGTATTCGGTTGTATTTCTTTCTCATATATGGTTATTGTTTTTTCCGGATTATCGGAGCGATTCGCTCCGGGAGCGCCGTTGTGGCCTGTCTGATGGATTCCGATACCTGCTGCCTGGCGCTTCCTGTTCACAAAAATAGACAATATTGTAATATCTTACAAATCTAATGGCCCATAAATTTTGTTTGACGACGGCTTTTTCGTTATCTTTGCTGATATGAAGATAGGATACGACGCCAAGCGTGCGGTCAACAACAACACCGGGCTTGGCAATTACAGCCGCCTCGTCATCGACACCATAGCATCTTCAGGCGATGACTCTTTGCTGCTTTATGCTCCACGGCTCCGCAACAATCCGCGATTGATGCCGTTGCTCGAGCGTGAGAATGTCTCATTGTGTCTGCCCGATACGCCTTCCGGACGACGTTTTCCCTCACTGTGGCGTTCGCGCGGCATCACAGGGCAGTTGCTGCGCGACGAAATCGACCTCTATCACGGACTTAGCAACGAGCTCCCGCTCAATATCATCTCCTCGGGCATCCCTTCGGTCGTGACCATTCACGACGTTATTTTCCGCCATTTCCCCCGATGCTACCGACTGATTGACCGTAAGATATACGATTATAAATTCCGTAAGGCCGCACAACATGCCACGCGTGTCATTGCAATTTCCGAATGCACCCGTCGTGACATTGTCGAATTTTATAATATCGACCCTGCGAAAATAGACATTGTCTATCAGGGATGCGACCACCAGTTCGCAAGACCAGTCGACCCTCTCTGTGCTGACGGTGTGATGCATAAATACGGCATTACCCGGCCCTACATCGTTGGCGTCGGCACAGTCGAGGAGCGTAAGAACCAGCTGCTGACGGTCAAAGCCCTGCGTGGGCTTCCTGACGACATAATCGCCGTTATCGTAGGCCGATGCACCGCATACGCCGGGGAAATTGACAGCTATATCGACCGTCATGGTTTGCGCGACAGGGTCATATTTATCGAGAATGCCGACTTTGCCGATTTTCCGGCGCTGTATGCCCGTGCGCTGTTCTCCTCCTATCCGTCGCGCTATGAAGGTTTCGGTATACCGGTAATAGAATCGTTGAGCGTGGGCACACCGGTTATCATCGCCTCCGGTTCGTGCCTTGAAGAGGCGGCCGGCAATGAGGCTCCCGTGGTAAGTCCTGATGATGTCGACGCATATATAGCCGCCGCGAGGCATATTATTGACGACAGCGGTTACCGCCGTAATCTCGTGGACGCCGGCCGCAAGCATATCGCGCGTTTCTCGCAGCAGAATTTTGCCGACGGCCTCCGTGACAGCTATCGGAAAGCACTTGACAGTAAATAAAAAATAATAGAAAAAATATATATATGAAAAGGTTACTCGTAATAGGCGCCGGCGGATTTATCGGCGGCTTCATTGCCCGACAAGGGCTCGAACGCGGCTATGACGTGACTGTAGCGGTGAGGGCGTCGACTTCGCGCCGCTATCTCGATGACCCGCGGCTGCATTTCCTTGTGCTCGACTACGACGACCCGCAGGCCATTGCCGCCGCCATGCGCGACGCTCTCCCCGACGGCGAACGCTGGGATTATGTAATCCACAACCTGGGAGCTACAAAATGCGCCAATTTCCGCGATTTCGACAAAATCAACTATCGTTACCTCGTAAATATCATCGATGCGCTCAAATCCTCCGGCAAGGAGCCTGACAGATTCCTGTACATGAGTTCGCTCAGCGCTATGGGGCCTGTCGACGAAAAGACATATCGTCCGATCACCAATGCCGACGTGCCGCATCCCAATACCCGCTACGGGCTCTCCAAAATGAAGGCGGAGGAATACCTCCGTTACCGTTCGGGACTTCATTATATCATTTTCCGCGCTACCGGAGTCTACGGCCCGCGCGAAAAAGACTATCTGATGATGATAAAAAGCATCGACGGCCATATCGACGTGGGCATGGGCTACCGCAAGCAGATGCTGACATTCATCTATGTCGACGACCTTGTCGGCGCTATGTTCGATGCTCTCGCCTCCGGCGTTAGCGACAAGACCTACATCATATCCGAGCCGCAGGCATATACACAGAAGGAATTCCGCAGCATGGTGTCGGAGGCGCTTGGCGGCCGCTGGGTCCTGCCGCTCAAACTGCCCATGTGGGTGGTGCTTGCAGTATCTACGGTAGCGGAAAAATTTGCTGCATGGCGCGGAAAAGCCTCAACGCTCAATAGAGACAAATATAAAATCATGAAGCAGCGCAACTGGAATTGCGACGTCAGTGAGGCTCAGGCCGATTTCGGCTTCCACGCCGACTACCCCCTGCAGCGCGGAGTCCGCGCCACAGTCGACGCATACCTCGCCGAAAAGAAAAAATCCAAATAATCTCTCCCGTTTCCATCCTTCAATGTAGTATTTGTATAAACGCGATTCAATGCTGTTTACTTAAGCTGAGTCGAGTGGGGTTGAGCGGGGCGGGTGCGTTGCAAAACTGCGAAATTTCGGCTAACAAAGTAGGGGCGCACATCCTCTATTATCTAATGGTATATCCGTAGTAACTAACAGTATATAAGGATAATACTACGGAGGCCGGACGCCCTCGTCCCAAAGCTTATAATTGCATTTCATCTTAAAATCCTGTCAAGATATGAAACAACCTTCAAGAGTGCCCGCATGGATGACCGTGATTATAATAATCGCGGCACTTCCCGTACTCGCTTTCCCCCTTATGCTCTCCATGTCGCACGATATTGCCGGAGGTAATCGGTATTTTCTTTGGCTGTACCCTGCCTACGTAATCGCTGCGTCGCTGCTCGCATGGCAATGCTATGGCCGGCGGACAGTCATGACGTGGATTATTATCGCCCTTATGTTGCTTACTCATCTGTCGATGTGGGTGTTGGTAGGTGTCATTTAACCCTCGATTTGGTTAAATTTTATCCATAAATCAAATGTTGAAAGGCGATTTTACAAAGTTTAACATTAATTTGAGCTATTTTATCAGTTTTTTAGTAAATAATTTGTCTGTTGTTTAAAAATAAATTTTTACATTTGCGAGCCGTTGCTACTGAGCATTACGCATATTGAAAGCAATTTAGTGCATATAATACTTTTATCTCTCATGATAGCTAATACTCGTCCTTGACATTTCAGTTATTCTTATTTTATTTTCAACTATTTGATGCAATGTCTGGAATTAACGTGTTGGTTTCATTATCATGGAGCTGATTGGGGTAGTGCAGATATAAAAGCGTATTCGGGACCGGTACTGATGGTTTCTCAGAGCAATGGCTATGGGATAATAAATGGGTTGTCTCATGTTTTTTAGAAGGAAAAAGCGGTTGGTTTTTCAGCCTGTCGACTATAATCGTGTACTGATCGGCCTTGTCGGTGCGGTAAGTTAACGATAAGGCGGATTGATTGACAGGCGGTTTAATCGACCATTAGATAGGGTAATAAAGTGTGATAGGCGGCACGGTGGCCGCTGCTGACAGTACCCACCGTGTCAATCGTGCGAAGGCAACCGCATACTGCGATTGCCTTCGCCTTCGTTTTATGATAATAGGAAGAATGCCTCAATCCGAAATCGCAGTGCATGACAATATGACAATTGCAGGCTTTATTGTCCGCGGTTAATCATCGCCTTTGGCGCTTTGCTATGCAAAGAAACCGCGGCTACTACGTGGTTGATTCATAGTGCGTTATAGTAGCCGCGGTTTTTAACCGCGGAAAGCGATATTAAATGGGAAGTGGAATATGCACTGTAATTTCGGATTGTGGCGGAAGAATCTTTCATGGGGTGCATTCTGAAAATATTCTTCACAGTTTTGTGAAGAATTAAAAACTTTTCATACCTTTGTCCTGTAATATAAATATATGATAGTAGAATTCGGGGAAAAATATCTGAGAGACCTCTATGATAAAGGAGAATGTAGCGATAAGAACATCGCTACAGGATTGATATAATCAAGCGCTATAAGCGTAGCGTTGATTATCTTAAATGGGCTTCTTGCAAAGAAGACTTATATCGGATTAATTCTTTAAATTTCGAGGCCTTGAAAGGAAATAAATCCGACCGATTTTCTATTAGAGTTAACAATCAGTATCGGATAGAGTTTACCATGCGCGAAACTATTGAAGAACCGATTTTGACCATTTGCAATATTGTTGAACTTTCAAACCACTACGATTGATATGATTACACTTTCGGGCATTGCCACCGACATGATAGCAAATAATTTGACTCCGTTTGAGCCTACCCATCCGGGGGAGCTTATTCACGATGAGCTTGAAGCAAGTAACATTACTCAGGCAAAGCTCGCTGAAAGTATTGGAGTAAGTCCCTCCCTCATTAATGAAATTATTAAAGGGAAGAGAGGCGTTAATACGGAAATGGCGCTTCTTATTGAAGCTGCATTGGGTATCCCGGCTGATTTGCTCCTCAATCTTCAGCGCGATTATAATATGCAGGTAACTAAGTCTGACGCTTCATTTATGACACGCCTTTCATCAATACGTAATATCGCTGCGATATTATAAGATATTGAAATCAATAGAGCAGGGGTGTAGCACTTTTGCTACACCCCTGCTCTATTGATTTCAATTCAGATATTTTTCGTATTCTTCCGGTGAATTTATTATTTCCAATGCTTCGCGGTAGATGGGGTTGAGCAACGGATTCACAATTCTGAAATAAGTCGATGTGTCAAACAGGTCGCGCCCTATTATTCCCTTTATAATGGCGGCGATAAGAGTACGGCTGCGGGCAAGTTCGTTGTCATTGACAGGCACGCCGTCTTTTTCCCCCTGCGCCACAAATTCTCCCATCATCTTGTCATCGACATCGAAATTCTTGATGAATTTATCCTGCGTATCATACTTTTTTTGCAGTTCTTTCCGATGGTCGTTGGTGTATCCGAGGCAGAAGGTATTGAATACTCCTTTCGCCATCAGGTCACGGTAGTAGGGCGTATAAAGCGCGGTATCGAGGGGCACGAACTTGTCGGGCATGATGCCGCCCCCACCGTACACCGTGCGGTGCCGATGCAGTGTCGTGTATTTCAGCGAGTCGGGAAACGATATGCTGTCGGCACTGTAGAATTCGCCGTTGTCATAACGGGCCTTGATGTCGGCCGCATAGTCCTCGGCCTTACCACGTTCGTAAGGTTTCTGTATGACGCGACCGGAGGGCGTGTGATAGCGTGCGACTGTCAGACGTATCATTGACCCGTCGGGAAACGGGAACGGCCTTTGCACAAGACCTTTGCCGAACGTGCGGCGACCCAATACTACGGCGCGGTCATGGTCCTGAAGCGCACCCGATAGTATCTCCGATGCCGATGCGCTGTATTGATTGACGGTCACGGCCACGGGCAGGTCGGCGTAGCGCCCTTTGTGCCGCGATACGTAAGGCGTCGTGCCTAACTTTGGCGACTCTGTATAGGTGATGAGGTCGTCCTTGTCGAGAAACAGTTCTGCTATCTCGGCTGCTGCTCCAAGTATGCCGCCTCCATTATCCTCCAGGTCGAAGATGAGGCGTTTCATCCCTTGCTTTTCCAGTCCCTTGAGAGCTTCGAGCACTTCGTCGTATGATGTTTCGGCGAAACGTGACAGGCGTATGTAGCCGGTGCCGGGCGACGCCATGTAGGCGGCATCTACCGAGTTGACCGGAATATCGTCGCGGGTGATGCGGAACACTATCGGCTCCTCCACATTGCGGCGCGCTACCTTCACGTCTACACGCGTGCCTTTCGGACCCCGCAGCGCTTTCATTATCTCGTTGCGCGGGCGTTTCACTCCCGAAATCATCGTCGTGTCGGCGCTCAGTATCTTGTCGCCGGGGAGTATGCCTACTTTCTCCGACGGACCTCCCGAGGTGGTCTGTATCACTATAAGCGTGTCGTTGAGCATATTGAACTGTATGCCTATACCCGAGAAATTACCCTCGAGCGGCGTCACCAGTTCCTTGGTCTCTTCCGGATTGGAATATAGCGAATGCGGGTCGAGCGTCTTGAGCATCGCTACGATGGCTTCTTCGGCAAGTTTGTCATTGTCGATGCTGTCCAAATAGAACGATTCGATAATACGGCTTGTGTAGCCTATTTTGTCAAAGCCCTTGAGAGGCTCGTTTTTGGCCGCGGCGTCTACAAGGCATAGTAAGGCCGCGGGCAACAGAAGAAGGTATTTTGTTAATTTCATATCGGTTTTTTCAGTTGAATACCACCGTTTTGTTTCCGTACGGCAGTATCTTGTGTTGGAGATGCTTCTCGACTGCGCGCGCCAGCACAATCTTTTCGAGGTCGCGACCCTTCTTCACCAGATCGTCTACTGTGTCTTTGTGAGTGATGCGCACGATGTCCTGTTCTATGATGGGACCTGCGTCAAGGTCGGCTGTCACGTAGTGGCTTGTCGCTCCTATGAGTTTTACTCCGCGCTGGTGGGCGGCGTGGTAGGGCTTCGAACCGATGAATGCGGGCAGGAACGAGTGGTGTATGTTGATTACGCGGTTGGGATAACGGCGCGTGAAATCGTCTGACAGCACCTGCATGTAGCGGGCAAGAACTACAAAATCGATATTGTAGTGCTCGAGCAGCGCGAACTGCTGCGCTTCGGCCTGCGGCTTGTTCTCGCGGGTAACGGATATTACCTCAAACGGTATGCCGAACTGGTCGGCCACATATTTCAGGTCGGGATGGTTGCTGACTATCACCGGTATCTCCACATTCCACTCTTTCCATTCCCCAGCCCTGTAGCGGGCAAGCAGGTCATAGATGCAGTGCGACATTTTTGACACGAAGATTGCCATGCGCTGGGGCGTGCCGGTGAAATAGAGGTTGTAGCTCACCTCAAAGCGTTGTGCGTAAAGAGTGTCGAAATAGTCGCGTATCTTTTCGGCGGGGATTGCGAACCCTTCGAGATCCCACTGTACGCGCATGTAGAATACCGAGTTGACCCGGTCGACATACTGGTCGAGATAGAGGATATTTCCGCCGTTGGCATTGATGAATTCGGTGAGTATGGCAATAATGCCGGGTCGGTCGGGGCAGTGCATCAGCAGCACCGCCGTCTTTTCTCCGGCCTGTGCCGCTTTTTCTGGTGTGTCGGTCTTTTCCATTTGTAGTTTATATATTGTACCTGGTTGGAAGTTGTCTTATTATTCGTTGAACGCAGTTTCGGCGGTCGTTGTTTATTTGCCCGAATCTCCAGTATTCGGCATGAATTCGCTGACGTCGTATCCGTAGTGTTGCAGCTCACGTACTGTCGACGATGACACTGCCGACAGTTCGGGCAGCGTGAACAGCAGCACGGTTTCTATGCCCGATATGCGGCGGTTGATGTCGGCAAGCGACCGTTCATACTCCATGTCGATGGTGTTGCGTATACCGCGAAGCAGGAATTTACATCCTTGCCGGCGTGCCGCGTCTACGGTAAGACCCGTGTAATATGTCACTTCGACACGCGGATTTCCGGCATACAGCGCTCTTATTGGATCGAGTCGGGCGATGATTTCATCCTCGGACACCTGCTTCGTGGAACTGATTCCTGCGGCAATGACTACCGTATCAAACAGTTCGAGTCCGCGGTCCACAAGCGACTGATGCCCGATGGTAAACGGGTTGAACGACCCGGGGAACATTGCTCTGCGCCCTGCGGCCGCCTCTCTTTCCGTTATGTCATTGCTGTCCGTATGCATCAAAACACATTTATGAAGTAAGTTTTACGATATGGCCTCGTCATCCTCGATTACAAGGTTGTCGATGATAAATGTCTGTCGTTCCGACGTATTCTTGCCCATATAGAATTCCAGCAATTCGGCCACTCCGTCCTCCTTGCGCAGCGTCACGCGGTCAAGACGCATGTCGGGACCGATAAAATCGCGGAATTCCTCCGGCGAAATTTCACCGAGACCTTTGAATCGGGTGATTTCCGCCTTGTTGCCGAGCTTGTTGATGGCTTCTATCCGTTCGTCGTCGGTGTAGCAGTAATATGTCTCGTCTTTTTTATCCCCTTTCCCTTTGCCCTTGGCGCGGCGCACGGTATCGCGGTTGCGCACGCGGAACAACGGCGTCTGCAATACGTACACATGGCCTTTCTTCACCAGGTCGGGGAAAAATTGCAGGAAGAAGGTCAGCATCAGCAGGCGTATGTGCATTCCGTCGACATCGGCATCTGTTGCGATGATTACATTGTTGTAGCGCAGTCCGTCGATTCCCTCCTCGATATTGAGTGCCGCCTGAAGCAGGTTGAACTCCTCGTTCTCGTACACTACCTTCTGTGTCAGTCCGTAGGAATTGAGCGGCTTGCCTCGCAGCGAGAACACGGCCTGCGTCTCCACGTTGCGTATCTTGGTTATCGAGCCGGCGGCCGAATCACCCTCGGTGATGAAGATTGACGACGCTGCTTTCTTCTCCTCGTCGCCCTTTACGTCGTTAAGGTGTACGCGGCAGTCAAGAAGTTTGCGGTTGTGCAGGTTTACTTTCTTGGCGCGTTCGCGGGCAAGTTTGGTCACACCGGCCATCGCCTTGCGTTCGCGCTCGCTTTCCTGAACCTTCTTGAGTATAATTTCCGCTGTCTCCAGATTTTTGTGGAGATAGTTGTCAAGCTCTTTTTTGACGAAGTCACTGATGAATTTGGCTACCGTCGGACCATCCGGCCCCATGTCTCGTGAACCGAGTTTCGTCTTTGTCTGCGATTCGAACACCGGCTCCTCCACCTTGATGGCGATGGCGGCAATCATGCCGTTGCGTATGTCGGAATACTCGAAATTGCGGCCGAAATAATCCTTCAGCGTGCGTGAGACAGACTCCTTGAAAGCGGCTAAGTGGGTGCCACCTTGTGTGGTATGCTGGCCGTTGACAAACGAATAATACTCCTCCCCGTACTGGTTGGCGTGGGTGAGGGCTATCTCGATATCCTCCCCCTTGAGGTGTATGATGGGGTAGAGTGGTTCTTTGGTCATGTTTTCGCGCAGAAGGTCAAGCAGACCGTTGCGCGAATGGTAGCGTTTGCCGTTGTATATGATTGAAAGTCCGGTGTTGAGGAACGTATAGTTCTTGAACAGCGGCACTATATACTCCTCGCGGTATGCGTAATCGCGGAATATGGTGCTGTCGGGGGTGAAGTTCACGTATGTGCCGTTAGGCTCGTCGGTGGCGAACGGCTCTTCCTCAGACACAAGTTTACCCTCGCAGAACACAGCCTGGCGTGCCTGTCCGTCGCGCACGCTCTTGATGATGAAATCTGACGAAAGCGCGTTGACGGCCTTTATGCCGACACCGTTCAGACCCACCGATTTCTTGAACGCCTTTGAGTCGTATTTGCCGCCGGTGTTCATTTTAGACGCTACTTCGATGAGTTTTCCCAAAGGGATGCCGCGGCCATAGTCGCGTACAGCAACGGTGGTCTCCGTCACGTCCACGGTTATCTGCTTGCCGTAGCCCATCATGTATTCGTCGATGGAGTTGTCGAGCACCTCCTTCAGAAGCACATAGATACCGTCGTCGAAGTTTGAACCGTCGCCGAGTTTGCCGATATACATACCCGGACGCCGCCTGATATGCTCCCTCCAGTCAAGGGTCACAATATTATCTTCGGTATACGCCACTTCCTCCCGGGCATTGGCATTCTGCTGCTCGTCATCCCCGAAATCACTGCTGAATATGTCGTCCTGCTCCATGTGCGATTTTTTAATCTTTTTCCGTACGAACGATAATTAAAATAATCTATTTTTGCAAATATACGAAAAAAATCACAAGGAACGATGGCGAATTTTTACATTTTTCAATCTCCTTGCGTCATAATGCTGTTTACTTAAGCATCTAAGCGTCCAGAGGACGCTGATTATTCGTAACCCCGTATGCCGGAGTGAAACGGAGGCATGCGGGGAATAATGGATATATATAGCTGTGGCGTCCGGAGGACGCCGATTTACTTAGCTATCAGCCTTTTATTATAAATGAAGTGATGTAAATCGGCGTCCTCCGGACGCCACTTCCGATATGATTACTTGCCCCGCACGCCTTCGCAAGCTTCGGCGTACGGGGTTACGCATAATCGACGTCCTGCGGACGTCACGGCCTTAAGTAAACAACATAGCCTTGCGTCATAATGAATATTAGCGGAAAAACTGTCGGCGGAAATTTACATTTTGGTTATGTAAATTCCCGCCGACAGCTGTTATTGTGAAAAATTGCCTACAGATATTTTGCTACGGTTGAGTCGAGTTTTGTTATATCTTCCACGCGTTCGATATGCTCGCCCGAGCCGTCGATTACGAATGTGGTCGGGAGCGATGTCACGTTATAGCGGAGCAACTGCTCTGCGTCCTGACTGGAACAATAAACAGCGGTCCACGGGATGTTCTCGGCTGCCATGCGCCATCGGTATTCCTCGGGGTCGCATCCTACCTGATAGATATTGAGCCCGCGGTCATGATATTTCTTGTAGACTTCGCCGAGCGCAAGCTGGAATGCGGGTGACTCATCTGCTGTATAGGCCGTGAAATTAAGGATTAAAACCTTTGATTTGTCCCAAAGAGCCGACAGGCTCTGTTCCTTCTTGTTGAAATCTTTCAGGTCCACCTCAGGGAAATAGATTTCCAGCGCCTTGATAGGAGTCCCTTGACCGTAAGCTCTCCGGTTGGATAGCGCGAGAGCTTCAAGCAGCTTGGTGCGGGGATCGTTAGGCTTGATATTTATATAGGCGTTTGCCACTGCCGAGATGATGCCGCGGTCAAAAGCTATGGAGGGATTGTACAGATGCTCGTTGCCGATAGTCTTGTTGATGAGATAGTAGGCCGAGATGCCTGACCAGTCGGTCTGTATCAGTTCGGCGAGACGGCGTTTGAGCGCGTTGTCTGCCACAACCTCTTTGGGTGATGCCGAAGCGAGAGCCTCTGCGATATTTGCATTGATTTCCTGCATCATTTCAGCTGATTTTGAGCCTGCTATCGTGCTTTTTGTAGCCATGTCGGCATAGTCGGCGGCTACGGTGACGGTCTCGGTGCTGTCAATCGGGAAATAAACTGACTTGGAATCCACCGTGAGACGGTAGATGTCGGGATATTCCGAACGCTTTACTCCGAATTTACACTTGCCGTCATTATCAATCTTTACGGAGTCTATGATATGCCAGCGCCCGTTGTCGCTTACTTCAAGCAACGCGGTTTTGCCGGCTGCTCCGTTGACTGTGGCTTCAACGTGCCATTTGTCATTTGATGAGCATGACGACGTCATGAGCGCCACGCAGCATGCCAGCATTGCGACGCAAAACGATAATGTACGGTTCATCGGTAATCTGTTATTGATGCGGTCAGGCTTCCTTTGCATATTCAGCGGCTATTGCCTCGGCGATTGATTTCATCTCCGCGTCGGGAAGTGTGGTCTTTTTTGTGAAATCGAGGTCGCCCTCCTTGCTCATGGGCACGAGGTGGATATGGGCGTGCGGTACCTCAAGGCCGATTACAGCTACCCCCACTTTGCGGCAGGGAACGGCGCGGCGCAGCGCACGGGCCACTTTCTTGGCGAAAAGCTGGAGGCCGGCATATTCATCATCTTCAATGTCAAATATATAGTCGGTCTCTTTTTTGGGAATTACGAGTACATGACCCGGCTGCACGGGATTGATGTCGAGAAAAGCGAAATAGCGGTCGGTTTCGGCTACTTTGTATGAAGGTATCTCGCCTGCGGCTATGCGTGAAAACAGTGTTGCCATTGTCGTGATTATTGTCGGATTAGAAGCTGATTTCGATGATTTCAAATTTCATGAGTCCCGAGGGAACCTTGATTTCTACGATGTCGCCGAGCTTGTGGCCGAGAAGGCCTTGTGCCACAGGGGTTGAGGTGGCTATCTTCTTCTCTTTCATGTTGGCCTCGCTGTCGGCCACGATGGTATACTCCACGGTCATGCCGTTGGTGAGGTTCTTGATTTTCACCTTGTTCATGATCTGGACCTCGTTGGTGTTCAGTTTGCTTTCGTCGATGATGCGTGCATTTGCCACAAGGTCCTTGAGCTTCGCGATCTGCATCTCAAGCATTCCCTGAGCCTCTTTTGCCGCGTCATATTCGGCGTTTTCTGAAAGGTCGCCTTTGTCGCGGGCTTCCGCGATGGCGCGAGATATTTCGGGGCGTTTTACCGATTCGAGGTAAGCTATTTCCTCCATCTTTTTCTTATACCCCTCTTTAGTCATGAATGTGATTGCCATAATTTACGATCTTGAAATTTTTTTATGGGTTATTTTTCAGGTTTTCAATTTTTTTGCCGGGACTGGCCGGCAGCTTGGATGATCTCCTCGTGTAGTATTTCCGGGTCAGATGAAGCCCCGGATTTTTTTGATTTATTCAAAAAATAATAGCATCTCAACCGGATATGTCCGATATGAGATACTTGAAAATCGGAATAATAAAATAGTGAAAATTGAGAGCGTGGCATCGCTATGGCGTCACGCTCCCGTTATTCTTTTCGTTGCAAAGGTAATATATCTTTTTGACAAGACAAAATTTATTATCAGTAATTTTTATATAATCTGTTTAATGCAAATGATTAATGAAATGAATATGTTACAGAATATGAAGCCACTTTAAAACCCTGGCAGCTCCGGGAAGTCCGCTCCGAGTATGCAGATATGCCCATTTCGCGCTCTTCGTAATGTCTGGAAAGGTGGATATCAATTGCTCCCCTGTCCTGCCTCCGTTGCGGTCGGTCACGCCGCACTCGATTGCCAGCTTAGTCATGCACCATAATCTTGCTTTGTGTGCGCCAATCGTCTTTGCAAGCGTCCTTTCGATAAGCTGTAAAGCGTTTAATGACATTTCAGGCTTGCCGGCAGCTGAGTTGGTTATGGATGTGTCGCTGTTTATGACTTTTATGCCGCTCAGGCCAATATTGATTATACGCGGATTTAGTGCAAGTATACGTGCTCCTAATTCGATATCATCCCAATATCTGACGTTTTCATCCCAAGCTCCGGCACTTCTGAATAATTCTGTCCGCGCCGCCCACCGTTGGGTTGCCATGCCACCATGAAAAAGATTGTCATAATCTTCTTGGCCCTTATGCAAAAATGGTAATATTTTACTTTTATTTCCGCTGATTTCCTCTACGTCCCAGCCGATGACATCTGTCTCGTTGATGTATTTGACGACATTTTCCGCATGGGTAGGTGGCATAATATCGTCTGAATCAAAAAACATAGTCCATGGCTCTTTGACTGCGGACAGCCCCGTATTCCTTGCTGCGGCCGCCCCAGGAACGGGACATTGCAGTATGTCGACAATGAAATCGTCGGTTTGTATGGAGTTTTTCCAATTCTGCAAGACATTATACGTCAAATCGGTTGACGCATTGTCTACCAAAATCACATGCAATGGCCTGAGTGTCTGTGCGGCAAGCGAAGCGAGGGTGCGTTTTACGATTTCCGCGCGATTGAACACCGGAATCACTATGGCCAGAATTGCATCCTGTTTCTTCATGCTGCATGCGGGGCTGATATGGCCAGCTGGCCGGGTTACACATACATCGCTTCGATTTCGCGCGAGTAGCGGCGGTTGATTATCGAGCGGCGTATCTTCAAGGTGTTGGTGAGCTCGCCCGATTCCATGGTAAAGGCGTTGGGGAGCAGGGTGAACTTCTTGATTTTTTCAAATCCGGCGAAACCGTTTTGCAGTTTTTCTATGCGTTCCTCGATCATGCGGCGTATGTCGGCGTTCTTTACAAGTTCCTCTATTGACTTGTAGGATATTTTTTTACGTTGCGCATACTCTTTAAGCGCCTCGAACGCCGGGATTATGATGGCGGTAACGTATTTGCGCCTGTCGCCTATCACCGCTACCTGGTCGATGTATTTATCTTCGCCGAGCCGGCTTTCAATGGCCTGCGGGGCTATGTACTTGCCGTTAGAGGTCTTGAAAAGGTCTTTTATTCGGTCGGTCAGCACTATGGCTCCGTCGGCCGTAATATATCCGGCATCGCCCGTGCGGAACCATCCGTCGGCCGTAAAAGCCTCGGCCGTGGCCTCAGGCTTGTTGTGGTAGCCGCGCATCACTGTAGGGGCCTTGACGAGTATCTCGTTTTCGTCGCCTATACGCACCTCGATGCCGGGGAGCACTGTGCCGATGGTGCCGATCTCATATCCCGTCTGCGGGAAGCAGCTCACTGTGGCTGTGGTCTCCGACAGTCCGTATCCTATCAGTATGTTTATGCCGCAGGCATGCAGGAATTCGGTGATGTTGGCCGAGAGGGGAGCGCCGGCGGTAGGGAATATATTGCCGTTTTCCACTCCGATGACACGCTGCAGCGGCTTGAATACCTGATGGTTGAAAAACTTATACTGCAATTCCGTCCACCACGGGGCCTTGAGCCCGAGGCGCGCGTAGTTGAGGTTGCGGCGGCGTCCCACCTTGATGGCACGGTTGAATACCCACTTCCTGAATCCTTTGGTCTGCGACAGCTTTTCGTCGATTGCGGTATATACCTTTTCCCAGAAACGGGGTACGCTGCACATGCACGACGGACGCACCTCCTTGATGGCGCGCTGTATGATGTGCGGGTCGGGGTTGATGTTGACAAGAATGCCGCAGTACAGGCAGAAATATGTCCATGCTTTCTCGAATATATGGCTGAGCGGGAGGAAGGACAGCGATGTGTCGCGGTCGGAAAGCATCGTAAGCCGTTCGATATGTATCTTGATGGCGGCGTCAAACGCGCTGTGTGGCAGTATGGCGCCTTTAGGCTCGCCCGTGGTGCCTGAGGTGTAAATCAGTGTTGCCACATCGTCGGGACGCGCCGCAGCCGTGCGGCGTGCCACTTCGTCGCGGCACATCTGCGAGGCATGCCGTCCGAGGTCGAGCAGCTGGGCGAATGTCATTGTCGTGTCGTCATCATTGTCCCTGCTGACCTTCTCCACTGTGACTATCTGCCGCAGTCTGCCGCATGATTTCGCTACTTTGCGCGCTATGTCGTATTGCTGCTGGTCGCCGACAAGGAGTAAGGATATGCCGGCGTCGCATACTATATATTCCACCTGCTCCTTGCTGCTTGTCGAGTATATCGACACCGGTATGGCGCGGTTGGCGTAGGCGGCGAGGTCTGTCTCGATGATTTCCACGCGGTTGTTGGAAAATATGCCTATGTGTTCCTGTTCACTTATTCCGAGGGTCTCGAGCGCTGCGGCAGCATCATTTACATGCTGATGGAGCACTTGCCATGTAGTTGGCAGCCAAGTATGGTCGGCAACGCGTTGCGTCATCGCCACGCGGTCGCTGTATTTCTCATTCCCCCGTGCTGCTAATGAGGTAAGTATATTGGTCATATTGAAACTTCAAGTCAATTTTGTCGCCAAAGTTAATTACATTATTCTATATATTAACGAATATTCATGCAATTTTGACGAGCAGTTAACATTCGTTAGCATATTTAGCCATCTTACGCGTTGCAAATTGCACACATGTATATGCAGGTGTGCAGCCGATTGCATTGATATTTCCATTACTCGTGTCATTACTGAATTTTTATTATCTTTGCCGGCACTAATACAGAAAATATTGATTATGATTGACGAAATATATTACAAGGCGGTCGACCTGCTCAAAGAGATGATTTCGACCCCTTCGGTATCGCACGACGAAGCCGCGGCAGCCGATATTGTGACCCGTTTCCTTGATGACGAGGGTTTTGACGTGAAGCGTTTTGGCAACAATATCTGCGTCGAGGCCGGTGAACGTGACGCATCGCTTCCGACTCTTCTGCTCAACTCGCACATCGATACGGTACGTGCGGTCGAAGGCTGGGTGCGCGACCCGTTCACTCCCGTTGAGGAGGAGGGGCGGCTCTACGGTCTGGGCAGCAACGATGCAGGGGCGTCAGTGGTCTCGCTTATCGCCGCATTCATCATGCTGTCGAAGTCCCGTCAGCCGTATAACCTTGTGCTACTCCTGTCGTGTGAGGAGGAAATAAGCGGCAAAGGGGGCCTGTCGTCAGTGACCGACAAAATCGGAAAGATTGATTTTGCCGTTGTGGGCGAACCTACCGGCATGCGTCCCGCCATTGCGGAAAAAGGACTGATGGTGCTCGACGGCGAGGTATACGGCGAAGCCGGCCATGCCGCGCGCAACGAAGGTGTCAACGCCATATATAAGGCGATGGAGGTGGTCGATACATTGCGTACCCTGCGTTTCGGGAAGGAGTCGCCGATGCTCGGCCCGGTCAAAATATCCGTTACCCAGATTAATGCCGGAACTCAGCACAATGTCGTGCCTGACCTCTGTTCGCTCGTTGTCGATGTGCGTACCACCGATGCCTACAGCAATGTCGAGACACTCGAACTGATACGTGCAGCCGTCCCGCAATGCAAACTTACTCCCCGCTCCACGCGTCTTAATCCGTCGGGAGTATCCGTCGCCCATCCACTCGTACAGCGCGCGCAAATGCTGGGTCTCGAGCCGTTCGGTTCCCCCACGCTTTCCGACCAGGCACTGATGTCGTGGCCATCGCTCAAAATGGGACCCGGCGACTCCGCCCGCTCCCACACAGCCGATGAATATATCTGCCTCGACGAAATCCGTCAGGCCATCGAATATTACATCCGTCTCCTTGACGGCCTCACTTTGTAATAACTCAGTTGCCACTGAGTTGAGTTGATAGGGGCGGGGGCGTCTCGCCCCCGTGGTAACTTTCAGTATATAAGAATAATACCACGAGGGCGGGACGCCCTCGCCCCACACTATGCTCCTTAAGTTAAAGCATTGCCGTGTGTCCCTACCTTGTTAGCCGGAATTTTGCAGTTTTGCGATACCCTCACAGCAGCATTAAATGGCAACTGCGGTTGCACTGTAATTTCGGCTTGAGTCACGTGAAACGATATAAAACCGGGAGGAACTGTGATGACATTGTTCCTCCCGGTTTTATATCGTTTCCCTCAGTGCAAATAGCCGGGGAACATCAGGATATTACTGACAATTATGCAGTAAGTTGTTGGTTACAGATTCTTTTTGGCCTCTCTTTTTGCTTTGTTGTAGGCTTTTTGTGCGTCTTTCATCGCATCATCCTGTGCATCGGTAGGCTTGAAGTCTTTATTCTTCATTACGACTTCCATAATCTCCATGTTCAGTTTGTCATCAATCTCCTTGATTTCATCTCTGGAATCGGCGTTCTTTACCTGTTTTTCTGCATTCTCATAGAGGCTGATAACCTTGTCGGCCGGATTTTTGCTGCAAGAGGTCAATGAAAGGGTCGCGGCTGCGAAAATAGCGGCAGCGCAAAGCATAAGTTTCTTTTTCATGAAGTAATTAAATTTAGAATTGTTACGTTGTTGGTAGTATCGTCACGATGTTATTTAAGAGCGTCAATTGCTTCGTAGAATTCTTTTTCAGCCTTGAATAATTTCTCTAATTCTTTTCCGTCGGGTTCGTAATCATCATTGATGCCGTGCTCTTTGCAATACTTCTCGACGTCGTCGTATAATTTGTCTTCGATGGCTGTCGCTTCGCTGCTTGAAGTAGCTTTTTTTGCCTGTTCGGTAGCCTCCTGATACATCTTGACTACCGCATCAACCGGGCTGCTGCCTCCGCATGAAGGGAGTGATACGATTGCCATTGCAAATAAGAGAGCTGAGATAAGTTTCTTTTTCATGAAGTGATTAAATTGAGAATTGTTGCTTAGTGGTTAGTATTGTCGCCAGCAAAGATATGACAAATTATCAACCGTTGCAAATCAGCCACTAAGAATATTTATCATACTACCATATTTGGCACATTTTTTGCCATGCCAAAGCCGCAATGTCACAGTTGCTGTTATTCAGACAATCTCTTAAAGGCTTACCTTATGGGAAAAATTCCCGGATACGAGAATATACATTCCGTGACGCAAGTCAACGTGATGCTTTCCCGGCTGCAATGCTTCCACCAATCTCCCGTCAAATGAATAGACGAAAGTAGTATAGGGCGACTGAATGTCAATATATCCGTTCCCTGCTTCTATTTCCGGAGCGTCCTTGTCTGCCAATATATCGTCTACACCGGCCATGTCAACCTCGGTAATTTTGTAGAAATTCTTCCAGTATTGGGCATTCCGATATGCGTCGGCGGCGCCGATCGGTACGATAAGTTCGCCGAGTTCATAAACCTCTTTCTGAAAATTACTTGCTTTCGGCGGGACAGGATTGGCGGAAATAATCTTTCTCACGCTTTTGGGCTGTAGATACACTGACGTAGTATTCTTTCCAAAACGTACGCTTTGCAATGAAGTGCAACCGGTAAACCCACCGTTACATTGCGTCACCCCGTCACCTATAGTGACAGTCGTAAGGCTTTCGCAATTGGCTGGTGTCGTGAAAGTTGTGACATTGTCGGGGATATTAAGTGCGTTGATGCCTGATTTACTCAGACAATCAGGAATTTTTGTTATCTTATCACCGAATTTTACACTTGCAAGGTTTGTGCAGTTATTGAAAGCTTGGTTTCCAATCTCCTCTACTGTTTCTAAATCTATAGCGTCCAATGCTGTGCAATTATAAAAAGCAGCTTGTCCAATCGATTTTATATTGTAAAAATTTACATTTGATAAATCGGGGCAATTGGCAAACTGATATGGATAATATGTATTACAGTATTTTGTACGGTATACGCTATCCAATGTTTTCAAATGACTGAATTTTGCATTGACGTTTCCTCGTAGCATGATACTTTCTATCGGAGATTGTGCTGCAAAATTTGAGCCCAAGTTCAATATTTCCGGGCCACCTAATGTTATGTACCGTAATTTTTGACAACTGTCAAGTGCATTACTGCTAATATTATTTACTGACATCGGAATTGTGAGTATATTAAGGGCATGACAACCTTTAAAGGCATTACTACCAATGTTTTTTAAGTTTTCATTAAGATAAATTTCACGCAATTTCCGACAACCTGCAAAAACTTCAGACTTTATGCTCGTCAGATTAGCCGGCATTTCAACTTTTTCTAATGAAATGCAATTACTGAAGGCGTAATGATCAATAATTTCCAGTTCGGGCGACAACGTCAGTTCTTTCAATCCGGTGCAATTCATGAATGCGGATGAATTGATTTTGGTGACGTTGTCAAGGTGTACCTCCTTGAGGGTCGATAGATTTTTGTATATTCCGCCTTGCACTTCGGTGGCGTACGTGTCATAGCGCACCTCTTTGAGAAATTCCAGTTTCTGGAAATCTCTTGCATCGTACAATCGCACATTGCCGTGATATACGATGCGGCTCAACGGCACACCCGTTAAATCGTTACGTCCGACAGAAATCTCCTGCGGACCTCCCCATTCCAGATGCTTGAGTGATGTGCAGCGTAGAAATGCATCAGAGCCTATATTGGTCACTCCGTACGGAAAATCGAGACGTTGCAGGTTGATACAGTTCTTGAACGTGTTATTGTCAATCCTTCTCAGGCAAGGCTTTTTATCCGAAAGATTATATGAAAATGTCACCGCCATAAGCGACAGGCAATCCTCAAATGCACCTATATGAGTCACATATCCCGGTAAACCGCCGATGCGTTCCACGGTATGCGGTATGTCGATATTGGTCAGCGCCGTGCACCCCATGAATGCTCCCGGCTCGATGTTTTTCAAAGGGGCACCAAGATAGACCGCGCTCAAAGAGATGCATCCCGCGAAAGCCTCGGTGCCTATTTGCTCGGCATTAGTAGAAATGGCAACGAGGCTGATACAGCCGAAAAATGCCTTGTTGCCTATTTCCTTAGTTGTCAGAGCTAATATACATTCTTTTAGACTTATACAGGAACTGAATGCCTCAGCCCCTATGACTTCGACTGTGGGCGGGACATACAAATTCTCTATCTCGGCGTGTCCTTTGAAAGCACTGGATGCTATTGCGGTGACTTTGTATTTGTTCCCCGCTTCGTTGTAGGCATATTCCGGAATAATAAGATTTACACTGCTTGGCACAATATAATCGGGATCGTATCCCATCAACGTGCATTCGTCACCCGAAGTTGAATACCACAAGTTATTGTAATATAGCGCATTTGTCCCCAAAGAGGAGGCAAGTAAAATGAATAAAAGAAAAAATTTACGCATTTTTATTCGGTTTTTCTATTTGAAAAGACAGTTTTAAGATCTCACAAAGGGAGGTATGAAATTCTACATTTCGCGATGGTTCACCGCGGAATGTAGAATCCGATTTTTGATATATAATCTTGATGTCACATTGCGAGACGTAATCCGAGATAAAAGTAACGTCCGGCGTACGAATAAATCCCTCGACCTATGACGAGACATCCATTTGCAGATGTCCAAATATCACCACCGCGGAAAGTATGATAGGGTTCCTTCCGCGATGTGCTATAGTTATCAGTGGAGAAATCGGCTGTCCATTCCGACACGTTGCCCGTCATATCGTAGAGACCGAGTTCATTTGGCGCTTTTTCTCCGACGGGGTGTGTTGAAGTCAAGCTACTGCCATACCAAGCTACTTCATTTATTTTATCGCTTCCGCTGTATTTATAGCCCTTGCTTTTATTTCCCCCTTTGGCTGCATATTCCCATTCGGCCTCGGTTGGCAACCGGAATGTTTTCCCGGTAATCTTATTAAGGCTGTCGATAAATACTTGGCAATCATCCCATGTTACCATCTCAACAGGATGGTCAGAACCATTGGTATGCGAAGGATTACTTCCCATTACGGCTTCCCACTCGGCTTGAGTTACTTCATAGCGCCCTATCTTGAATGAGGATACAGTCATTTCGTGTGCAGGCTTTGACTCTTTCGGGGCGTCAGGGTTATTTGAGCCCATAATGAATGTTCCTCCCTCGACTTCTACCATATTGTTGACGAGATTGTTGATAATCTTTTCCTTGTTAGTCATCTCATCATCAATCGAATCTGCATTCTGTCTGTTCCCACAACTGCTTGACAGTAAAATTACTCCTGCCGCAAGGATGAATATTTTTCTCATTGTTATTGTATTTCTAATTTACTTATGGTTCTCAAATCTGTGGCGTTTTAATTTTTATCGCACCATTATCGAGAGCTATATTAAATGTTCAAGTTTGATTTTTTCTGTGTTATCAATAAAATATCTATTATCATAGCGGGTAGTCATTGTAAAGTGGTATGAGTACCTGTCTCCTTCGATACACTCAAATTTGCACCCGAACCTACAGTCATAGATGTTGCCCTTGGCAGGCGCTCCATCTGATTTTAGAAAAGTTGCATACGGGTGAGGCCGCATGGCGCCGAACTGTGGAATAAAAGTGAACGTACCGCTGAAGTCAATCTCGTTTTCGGAAATTTTATCGATACGAATTTCGGCATCTGAGAAATATTTTTTATCGAATTCGAAGGGTATATCCGTCCTATTTTCAATCGATTCCTTCTCTTTTGCAATCAGTGGTTGGAAATAGTCCTTGACAATTTCATAGGCTTCAGCCCGTTTTTGGAGTATTCCATCTTCAGGATTATCGCAGTTTATTCGTTCAACATACAGAATGTTGCCCAATCCTCTTTCGTCGTTAATCAGATTATAATAGTTGCCGAAAATGGGGGATATTTCCTTTGCGGGTTTAGCCTTATAGTTGGCAATCACCTTATCGGCTTCTTCTTGAGGGGTCGGTGTACCTGAACCACATGAGGACAGCACAGTCATTGATATGATGGCGGCAAAAGCCATTGTAAAAGTTATTATCTTTTTCATAATTGGCTTAATTTATTAAGATTAAACGGTTAATGGCCATTCCTGACCGATTCACTCTACTCTGTCGCGGGCGGCCTGACGCGCGTCTCTATATGCATCGAAAAGGCTGTCGATAAGTTGTTTCTCTTCGTCTGTCATGTTGTAATCTTTATTCTCTTCCTCTATCTTCGCGACCGTATGTTTGGTGTCGTTGTTGATTTTATCGATTTCGTCCTCGGATTTTGCATCATTCATTTTTTCTATACCGTCTTTATATAGTCCGACAATTTTTTCGACGGGCGTTTTGCTGCATGAGGTGAGCGATATAGCGCTAATCACAAGAGCAGCGGCAGTGCAAAGCATGAATTTCTTTTTCATAATAGTTGTTTTTTTATTTGTTAAGCTATTTTATTTTCAAATCAAACTATTTTGCATGGCAGGCATAAATTCCGACAAAATGTTTTACAACTCCCTTGAACGCATCCTCGTCGCTGTAATTATTGACAAACATATTGACCTCAACGCATTCTTCCTCGGGAATGTAGTCCGCGGCCATTTCGAGTGCCTTAAGCACACGTTCTATGGCCTTGTTGTTTTCTTCTCTGTCGGAAGTTATGTTATAGCTGACATTTTCCAGTTCATACATGATTGAATAGTCTTTGCCGTTGCCAATTTCATATATGAATTTGGCTAATTCCGTATCATCGCCGCTTTTCTTGGTATTTTCAACGATTGTTTCCAATTTATCGGCAATGTCATTATACATTATCGTCAATAAATCCAATGCTTCTTTCTTTTCACTTGTAGATTGTCCGTTAAGTTTCGTCTGGTAATTTTGGACAATCTCTTCAGCACGTTCTCTGTCAAATCCTTTTTTGCATGACATTGTCGCTAACACAAAGGTCGCACAGATTGCGATAAATAGAATCTTTCTCATATCATTTTGATTTAATTTTTTTAGTTTTCAATTGTCTGATAAACATAGGTTTGATTTTTTTTGAGCCTTATTGATTGCATAGCTTTGGCAGCCAACATCTCCAGACATGGTGAATTTGTAAGAGTATTGGCAGCACAATTTTATCGGACAGCGATTTTGTTGGTGACTACCTTGCCGTCGGCATGGCGCAGGCATTCAATGTAATGTCCCGGGACGGAGGGTAGTCTGTCGCTGAGCATGCGGCCGTCTATGCTGTAATACTCACGTGCGATTACCTCGCTTTCGCTGTCGACAATTACATCATCGATTCCCGCCTCCCGGATATTGAAGAACTTATTCCATGGCGCGGTAGCCTTGTAGCCATCAATACATCCGTCAGGCACTGATAGAGTGGCTTTGCCATATACCTCCTCATCAAAAAGCAGATATCCGGTTTGGGTGCACTCAAAGTCCAGATAATACAGTGGCGCATTTGGGGGCATCGCTCTGTTTACGCTGATTTCAGTAAGGTTCGGACATCCCGTAAATGCTCTGGCTGCAATTTTTTCAACTGAAAACCCTATTTCAAGAGAATTTAAACCGCTACACCCGTAGAATGCTTGCTGGTCTATTTCGTTGACCCAGCATGGAATTGATATTGATTTCAGGGAAGTACAATTGTAGAATGTATACCGTTCAATCTTTGTCAGTGTTTCAGGTAATGTAAGTGACTCTATGTTTGGGCACTCGATGAATGCATAGGCTCCCAGTGTCCGTAGCCGCTTGGGAATATTTATTGATGTCAGATTTTCACAACGTCCAAATGCATATTCGCCTATTGATAAAATCGTATCAGGTAATTTGACACTCTTGAGCCGATAATTATAGTAGAAAGCGCTATTGGGAAGCTGATCGATCCGGTTGCCTATTTCCAGATTGTCACAATATATCGACCTCCATCCTCCGCTTTCCTCATCTTTTGGTGCATATCCTTTTAGATTACGTCCTACATAAATATTCTCCGCATCTATACTTCCACCCAGGTATAACGGATTGTTCCCCGGTTCGATTACGATATTAATTAAACCGGAAAACGCTCTCTCTCCGATCCGGTTTATTGACGCGGGAATAGATATATTTAATAATCCGGTTTGATAAAATGCGTTCGCGCCTATCTCCTGAAGTGAGAGGGGCAGGGTGACGTATGTAAGGCGGTTGCAATAATAAAATGCATCTTCTCCAATCGTAATCAGACTTTCCGGGAGTATAACTGTCTGTAAGGAATAGGAGAATTGAAAAGCCCCGTTCTCTATTTCTGTTATGCCTTCGCCGATTTCGATAGTTTGAGTATAAAGGAAAGCTGTGTGAGAGAGCTTTTTGCCCTCTACTTCTTCTTGTTTGATTTTGCGACCGATATAGACATATTTCGGAGTGCCGATATCGAACGAATAATATTCATCTCCAATCTGCGGAATCATTGACAAGGGTTTTTCCCCGTCTGATATTATCATCTCCTGCAAGTTCTTGTTGTTATAAAACGCTCCGTATCCTAAATATTCACAGGAAGGGGGAATGTTGATGTTCTTGAAGTTGCATCCTGAAAAAGCGAAATTATCAATTCCTTTGATATTTTTTGGAAATTGGATTGTTTCCAACGATTTACAAGAGGAAAAAGCACTGGGTCCTATTTCTGCCAATGAGTTGGGAAGTGTCACTGACGTTAGATTGGCGCAGTCATAGAAAACGCTTTTGCCGATTGTCTTCAGTTGGCTCGGCTCGGCGAATGTCAAGGATTCAATCGCGGAGTTGTAAAAAGCATATTCTCCTATCTCAGTTATTGAATTGGGGATTTCAATAGACGAAAGTTTGTAGCAATCTTTAAAGGCCAGAGTGCCGATTGTTTTCAATTGGCTTTGTCCGGCGAATGTTACGGCTACTACGCCGCAGTTGTAAAAAGCGGAGTCTCCTATTTCGGTTATAGTAGAAGGGAATATTATGGAATTCAATTTTGCGTCATTTTTGAATGTCCCTTTCTTTATAGTGGTAAAACCTTCGGGTACGGTGAGGTCGTAAGAGGTATATGTGATTGCGTCGGGGTTGATGAATGAGGCCAGGCCGGAAGTGAACGTGGTAGTTTTCCAGCGGACTATGGAGGGGTCGTTGAGAACCCACTTGTTGGTGAAGTCGGTGGCTTCGACATAGAGTTCGGATAGCTGACAGGCGGGCTCGGTCGATTCGGTTTTTATGATGTTTTTGCCTATTTTAGTGATGCTTGCGGGTATGGTGAGGGATTTTACTTTTGTGCATAGGTAAAAGGCATAATCAGGCAGGCAGGTCACTTTGGGGCCTATTATGATGCGCTCGACTGAAGGAGGAAACGGGTAAGACCATGATGTGACCTGGCTCATGCCCGGAATACCCATTGAAAAGAAGCCGCACGAGGTGCAGTTGACAGCGTTGAAGCGTATCTCCTTGAGCGACGACTCGCCGTCGCTGGTCTGTCCGCCGTTACCTCCGGGACCCGAGATGGATTTGACAATCCAGCCGCTGCCTTGCGAGCCGGAGGAGCCGCCGTAGAAATGGGTGATTTTGACGGCTGTTTCCGGGATGGTGACAGATGTCACTTTCGGGGAATTGGCAAAACCGCCTATCTCGGTGACTGTATAGGTCTTGCCGTTATAGGTCACATGAGAGGGAATCTCAATGTCGCCTGAGTAGGTGGGATTGCGTATGTCATTGTTTTCGGCAGTTGCCACCGTAAGCTCCTCTTCCGAGAGAATCTTGTAGTAGAGATTGCCCTGCTTGAAGTCGTAGGCGTAGGATGAGAGAAATGTGGCAAGGAGCAAGAAAAATGTATAAATTCTCATGTGTCTCATTTTTACAGTTTTATTAAGTTGAGTAATCAGGCGAGCATCTATCTGCCGGTGGCTTACCCATTCGGGAATGCGTCGGGATTTTGCATTGTGCGAATGGGTAGCGCCGACTGATTGTGTGTTATGACAGTTTTTAATAACTATTAAGATGTCATTTCCGGAGATTCGAGACATTATAATGTGTCGCGTATCAGTTTCTTGTCAGTGTTTTTCCGAATGGTGCGAATGCGAGCGTGATGAGTTTGAAGTGCTGGGTTGCCAAGGGGAGTCCGATGATGGTGATTGCAAGGAATATGCCGCAGAGGCAGTGCTCCAGTGCAAGGACGATACCGAAAGTAAGCGCCCAGATTACGTTGAAGATTGCGGCTACGATGCTGCCGGCCATTGACTTGCCTGATGATTCAAACCTGAGTCCGAAGGGGGCGAGCATCGCGATGCCGAGTTTGATGCATTGATAACCGAACGGGATACCGATAATGGTGAGACACAACAGCAGGCCGCCGAAGATGTACGACAGTGAGATGAAGAACCCGCCGAAAATAAAAAACAATAAATTGCCGAGTACATTTCCTGTTGAAGTCAGAGCAGATGTGGCATTCATAATGATTGGGGTGTCCCTCATCCTCCTTCGGGACTTTAAAGAATTAGAAATAAAAAGGGTGTGAGGAATGTATTTAGTCCAATCCGTAATTCAGGCTCTCGCATTGCCTTTGCAGTGGATGGATAATAGCCCCACACCGAGTAGATATATAGCCCATCGGTAACGATGGAATATATACGTCATCAATGAGGGTGCTATTGCCAATCAACTTCACTGCCAGTCAAATTTGCGAGATTTGAATTACGAAGAAGATTTCAATAACACCTTTTTAATAAAAAAAACGTATCTCCGGGCCAACTCTTTGGCGCACATGAGATTCGACAGCAAAGATAATAAAATTTCTTAATAAAATAATTTTGGGACTAAAAAATATTAAAAAAATCAAAAAAAGAACGATTAAGGTGAAGGATTCGCACATCTATTCCAAATTTTAAAGGCTGAAGTGTGAATGCCGCATCTGCGTGATTGTAAGCAAGCGCATGAAGCAGCGTATGAACCTGCAATGAAGCTGCGCGGATTTTTCATGTGAAATTGATGGCTAAAATATTTGGTAATTAGAAAATTAAGTTGTAATTTTGTGCCGTCATTCGGGTGCGTATGCGTCGACATGAGGTCAACTATTTGATAGTCAGGCTGATTGTTGTGCGCTATATGCGTGAATGTGGAATTGAATTTTTAAACGAACAAGAATAATTAACGAAAACTGTAAACTAAAAGAACTAAGATGCCTACTATTCAGCAATTAGTAAGAAAAGGACGTGTTTCGTTGGAAGACAAGAGCAAGAGCCCCGCGCTCGACTCATGCCCCCAGCGTCGCGGCGTCTGCGTGCGTGTCTACACCACAACCCCCAAAAAGCCTAACTCGGCAATGCGCAAGGTGGCTCGTGTCCGCCTCACCAACGGTAAGGAAGTCAACTCTTATATCCCCGGTGAAGGCCACAACCTCCAGGAGCACTCAATCGTGTTGGTTCGCGGCGGTCGTGTGAAAGACCTCCCCGGTGTGCGTTATCACATCGTACGCGGTACGCTCGATACATCAGGCGTGAAAGACCGCACTCAGCGTCGTTCGAAATACGGAGCGAAGCGTCCCAAAGCCGGTGCTGCCAAGAAGTAATCGTTTCTCTTAGCGAGAAGTGGTGAAGCCACTTATAGCACCCGAGATTTTTTAAAACAAAAAGTTTTTTAAACCTCGTTTTTGAAGTTGAAGCTGCCAACGGTTGAGTAAGCCAAGCATCAGAGGATGCCGCTGAAGAAGACACCAGCCAAGCAACAAAAACAAAGATTAAAACAAAATGAGAAAAGCTAAACCTAAGAAAAGGGTCGTGTTGCCCGATCCCGTGTTCAATGACGTTAAAGTGTCGAAATTCGTGAACCACTTGATGTACGACGGGAAAAAGAACACTTCTTACACTATTTTCTACTCGGCTCTCGAGACTGTGAAGTCGAAATTGCCCAATGAGGAAAAGTCAGCTCTCGAAATATGGAAGAAAGCCCTCGAGAACATCACTCCTCAGGTAGAGGTGAAATCACGCCGTGTGGGCGGTGCCACTTTCCAGGTGCCTACCGAAATCCGCCCCGACCGTAAAGAGTCTATTTCAATGAAAAACTTAATCCTCTATGCCCGCAAACGTGGCGGCAAGACGATGGCCGACAAGCTCGCCGCTGAAATCGTCGACGCTTTCAACGAGCAGGGAGGCGCATTCAAGCGTAAAGAAGACATGCACAAGATGGCTGAGGCCAACCGTGCTTTCGCTCACTTCCGCTTCTAATTTTTTCATTGAACTCTTAATTTATTTCAAACAATGGCAAAATCAGACGAACAACTTAAATATACGCGCAATATCGGTATCATGGCCCACATCGATGCCGGTAAGACCACTACTTCCGAGCGTATCCTTTTCTACACCGGCCTCACCCACAAGATCGGCGAGGTACATGACGGCGCCGCAACCATGGACTGGATGGAGCAGGAGCAGGAGCGCGGTATTACAATTACTTCGGCCGCTACCACCACATTTTGGAAGTACAACGACGAGAAATTCAAGATCAACCTTATTGACACTCCGGGACACGTTGACTTCACTGTCGAGGTAGAGCGCTCGCTCCGTATCCTTGACGGCGCTGTCGCTACATTCTGTGCCGTAGGCGGCGTTGAGCCCCAGTCGGAGACTGTATGGCGTCAGGCCGACAAATACAACGTACCCCGTATCGGCTACGTCAACAAGATGGACCGCTCGGGTGCCAACTTCTTTGAAGTGGTACGCCAGCTTAAGGACGTTCTCGGCGCAAACCCCTGTCCAATACAGATACCTATCGGCGCGGAGGAGACCTTCAAGGGCGTTGTCGACCTTATCCGCATGAAAGCCATCTTCTGGCACGACGAGACTATGGGCGCCGACTACACAGTTGAGGAAATTCCCGCCAACCTCGTTGCCGAAGCTGAGGAATATCGTGACAAGATGCTTGAGAAAATCGCCGAATACGACGACGACCTCATGGCTAAATATTTCGATGACCCCTCCACAATCACCGAGGAGGAAATCAAGCGCGCTCTCCGCAAGGCTACTCTTTCGATGGACCTCGTGCCGATGATTTGCGGCTCGTCGTTCAAGAACAAAGGTGTGCAGTGCCTGCTCGACGCAGTCTGCGCTTACCTCCCCAGCCCGCTTGACGCAGGTGCTGTAGAAGGCCATGCTGTCGGCGACCCCGACCAGAAAGAGACCCGCGAACCGTCTTCTGACGCCCCCATGTGTGCCCTCGCGTTCAAGATTGCAACCGACCCGTACGTAGGCCGTCTGTGCTTCTTCCGCGTATATTCAGGCGATATGATTGCCGGTTCTTACGTGCTCAATTCGCGTTCGGGCAAGAAAGAGCGTATCTCGCGTCTGTTCCAGATGCACTCCAACAAGCAGAATGCAAAAGAAATGATCGGCTGCGGCGATATAGGCGCAGGCGTAGGTTTCAAGGATATCCGCACCGGCGATACCCTCTGCTCTGAAGAGGCTCCCATCGTGCTCGAGGCTATGGACTTCCCCGATCCCGTTATCGGTATCGCTGTTGAGCCCAAGACTCAGAAGGACCTCGACAAGCTCGGTGTCGGTCTTCAGAAACTTGCTGAGGAAGACCCGACATTCCGCGTGCAGACCAACGAGGAGACCGGCCAGACCGTCATCTCCGGTATGGGTGAGCTTCACCTCGACATCATTATCGACCGTCTCCGCCGCGAGTTCAAGGTAGAATGTAACCAGGGTCGTCCGCAGGTTACCTACAAAGAGGCTATCACGAAGCCCGTTGAACTCCGCGAGGTGTTCAAGAAGCAGACCGGTGGTCGCGGTAAATTCGCCGATATCATCGTACGCGTCGAGCCCGTTGACGAAGGTTTCGAAGGCAACCTGCAGTTTGTCGATGAGGTGAAGGGCGGTAATATCCCCAAGGAATTCATTCCTTCCATACAGAAAGGTTTCACTACCGCAATGAAGAACGGTGTGCTCGCCGGCTACCCCGTAGAGCAGCTTAAGGTGACCGTTATCGACGGTTCGTTCCACCCCGTTGACTCCGACCAGCTTTCATTCGAGCTTTGCGCTATCCAGGCGTTCAAGAAAGCATCGGAAAAGGCAGGTCCCGTACTTCTGGAGCCTATCATGAAGATTGAAGTAGTGACTCCCGAGGAGAGCATGGGTGATGTAATCTCCGACCTTAACAAGCGTCGCGGTCAGGTTGAAGGCATGGAAAGCTCACGTTCCGGCGCCCGCGTTGTGAAGGCCAAAGCTCCTCTCGCCGAGATGTTCGGCTACGTGACCGCGCTCCGTACCATCACTTCAGGCCGTGCCACTTCAACTATGTCGTTCTCGCACTACGCCGAGGTAAGCAACTCGATTGCCAAGAATGTCCTCACCGAATGCCAGGGACGCGTCGACTTATTGAAATAATAAATAACCAATAACAATATGAGCCAAAAAATCCGTATTAAACTCAAATCTTACGACCACAATCTCGTTGACAAGTCGGCCGAGAAAATCGTAAAGACAGTGAAGGCTACAGGTGCGGTTATCAGCGGTCCTATACCTCTGCCCACCCACAAGCGCATCTTCACGGTTAACCGCTCAACCTTCGTCAACAAGAAGAGCCGTGAGCAATTTCAACTTTCTTCGTTCAAGCGTCTCATCGACATCTACAACTCGACTGCAAAGACCGTCGACGCGCTGATGAAGCTCGAACTTCCCTCAGGTGTAGAAGTTGAAATCAAGGTGTAATCGCTAAGCGAACACAGTAAAAATCAAAACATAGAATTAACATTATAAATTTAACAGAGAAATGCCAGGATTATTAGGAAAGAAAATCGGAATGACATCCGTTTTCAGTGCCGACGGCAAGAATGTGCCGTGCACTGTTATCGAAGTTGGTCCCTGCGTGGTTACTCAAGTTAAGACTGTTGAGAAGGACGGCTACGATGCCCTTCAGCTCGGTTTCGAGGAGAAGAAGGAGAAGCACACAAGCCAGCCCCTTATGGGTCACTTCAAGGCAGCCGGAGTGCAGCCCCAGCGCCACTTGGCCGAGTTCAAAGGTTTTAACGGCGAGTATAAGCTCGGCGACACTATTACCGTTGATATGTTCACCGACAACGACTTCGTCGATGTAGTGGGCACTTCAAAAGGTAAAGGTTACCAGGGTGTTGTGAAACGTCACGGATTTGGCGGTGTCGGCCAGTCGACCCACGGCCAGCACAACCGTCTGCGTGCTCCCGGTTCAATCGGTGCCTGCTCTTACCCCGCGAAGGTGTTCAAGGGCATGCGTATGGCCGGCCAGATGGGCAACGAACGTGTCACCGTGCAAAACCTTCAGGTAGTGAAAGTGTTGCCCGAACACAACGTTTTGATGATTAAGGGTTCAATTCCCGGAAGTAAAGGTTCAATCGTATTAATTGAGAAATAATGGAACTCGCAATTTATAACATAAAAGGAGAAGACACCGGACGCAAGGCAGTCCTCAATGATGAGGTATTTGCCATCGACGCCAACGAGCATGCCGTATATCTCGATGTTAAGCAATACTTGGCCAACCAACGTCAAGGCACCCACAAGTCAAAAGAGCGTAGTGAAGTATCGGGCTCAACCCGCAAGCTCCACAAGCAGAAGGGTGGCGGCGGCAGCCGTATCGGTGACATCAATTCGCCTGTACTCGTAGGTGGTGGCCGTGTATTCGGTCCCCGTCCCCGCGACTATCGCTTCAAGCTTAACAAGAAAGTAAAACAACTCGCCCGCAAATCGGCTCTCACTTTCAAGGCTCAGGACAATCAAATCATTGTAGTTGAAAACTTCACGTTTGATGCGCCCAAAACTAAAAATTTCATAAATTTTGCTAAAAACCTTAAAGTAGAGGGCAAAAAAGTGTTGCTGATTTCAGAAAGTGCAGATAAAAACGTATCTTTGTCTGCTCGTAACGTGCCGGGGGTAAACATCATGCCTGCTTCCGACATCAACACTTACGCGATATTAAACAACAAAGCCATAATCCTCACCGAGAGTGGCCTTGATGTCATTAACCAATTTTAAACCAATCGCAGAAAATGGACTTTCAGATAAAACCTATAGTAACTGAAAAAGCTACCCGTCTTACCGAGAAGCTTAACAAATACACTTTCCGCGTATCGCCCGATGCCAACAAGTATCAGATCAAGACGCTTGTCGAGAATCTTTACGGCGTAAAAGTGGTTAGTGTCAACACCATGGTAGTACGTGGCAAGAACAAATCGCGTTACACAAAGAGCGGCCTTCTGCGCGGCAAGACATCGTCTTACAAAAAGGCGATTGTCACTGTTGCCGAAGGTGAAACCATTGACTTTTATAGCAACATTTAAATAGAAAATGGCAGTAAGAAAATTCAAGCCCACTACACCGGGGCAAAGACACAAAGTTATAGGCGTATTTAAAGGTACGATCACTGCTACCACGCCTGAGAAATCTCTTACAGTCGGTAGAAAAAGCACCGGCGGCCGCAATGCCGAGGGTCATCTCACCACCCGCTACCTTGGTGGTGGACACAAACGCAAATACCGTATCATAGACTTTAAGAGAACGAAAGACGGTGTACCCGCCGTAGTGAAGTCAATCGAGTATGATCCCAACCGTTCTGCCCGCATTGCACTTCTTTACTACGTTGACGGTGAAAAGACTTATATCATTGCACCCAACGGCTTAGAAGTTGGCGCAACAGTAGTCAGCGGACCCGACGCCGCTCCTGAGATCGGCAATGCCCTTCCCCTGAGCAAGATACCCGTCGGTACGCTCATCCACAACATCGAGTTGCGCCCCGGTCAGGGAGCCTTCATGGCTCGTTCGGCCGGCACATTCGCGCAATTGACTTCGAGAGAAGGCGACTACGCTATCATCAAATTACCTTCTGGAGAAACACGTAAAGTACTTGCCGCTTGCAAGGCTACAGTAGGCGTTGTAGGCAATTCGGAGCACTCTCTGGAGCGTTCGGGCAAGGCTGGCCGCTCACGCTGGCTGGGACGTCGTCCCCGCAACCGTGGCGTTGTCATGAACCCTGTGGATCACCCGATGGGTGGTGGTGAAGGTCGTGCATCAGGCGGTCACCCGCGTTCACGCAAGGGCCTTTACTCTAAGGGACTCAAGACACGTGCGCCGAAGAAGCAGTCTTCGAAGCTCATTATTGAAAGAAGAAAAAAGTAATCTGATTAATTAAGCAACTATGAGTCGTTCATTAAAAAAAGGTCCCTTTATCAGTGTCAAGCTGGAAAAGAAAGTAACGGCAATGGAAGAGTCGGGCAAGAAGTCGGTCATCAAGACTTGGAGCCGCGCTTCGATGATTGCCCCCGAGTTTGTCGGCCATACTTTCGCAGTGCACAATGGTAATAAATTCATTCCTGTTTACGTCACCGAGAACATGGTAGGTCACAAGCTGGGCGAGTTCGCCCCGACCCGCACCTTCCGTGGTCACGCCGGCAACAAGAAGAAATAATCGGACCACTCAATAAATAATTTTTGATAACAAAAGAAATTAAATACAATGGGTGTAAGAAAAAGAAATTCAGCCGAAGCAATTAAGGAAGCCCGCAAGAGCCAGGCATTTGCCAAACTGACCAACATACCCTCGTCGCCCCGCAAGATGCGTCTTGTAGCCGACCTGGTACGTGGCAAGGAAGTGTTCCGCGCGTTGGGTATCCTCAAATTCTCTAATAAGGAAGCTGCAGCCAAGCTTGAAAAACTTCTTCGTTCGGCCATCGCCAACTGGGAAGCCAAAAACGACCGCAAGGCTGAGAATGACGAGCTTTACATCAGCACTATCTTCGTGAACTGTGCTCCGATGCTGAAGCGTCTGCGCACAGCTCCTCAAGGACGCGGTTACCGCATCCGTAAACGTGCTAACCACGTTACATTGTTTGTAGACACGATTGACAATAAAGAAAAAAAGGCATAAGAAATGGGACAGAAAGTAAATCCAATCAGCAATCGCTTGGGTGTCATCCGTGGCTGGGACTCTAACTGGTACGGTGGCAAGAAATACGGAGATACTCTGTTGGAAGATTCCAAGCTCCGCAAGTATCTGAATGTCCGCTTAGCCAAGTCAAGTGTTTCAAAAATCGTCATCGAACGTACACTTAAGCTCATCACCATCACAGTGTGCACTTCGCGCCCGGGTCTGATTATCGGCAAGGGCGGCTCGGAAGTCGACAAGCTCAAAGAGGAACTCAAGAAAATCACCGACAAGGATGTACAGATCAACATCTTCGAGGTGAAGCGTCCGGAGCTCGATGCACAGATTGTGGCAAGCACCATCGCCCGTCAGATCGAGGGCAAGATTGCTTACCGCCGTGCAGTCAAGATGGCAGTCGCATCGACCATGCGTGCCGGTGCCGAGGGTATCAAAGTGCAGGTGTCAGGCCGTCTGAACGGTGCCGAAATGGCTCGTTCGGAGATGTTCAAGGAAGGTCGTACGCCGCTTCACACACTGCGTGCCGATATCGACTACGCACTTGTTGAAGCCCACACCAAGGTCGGTGTAATCGGCGTGAAAGTGTGGATTTGCCGTGGCGAAGTATATGGCAAACGTGACCTCGCTCCCCAGTTCGCAGCCAACGCGAAGGAGAGCCGCAGCAACCAGGGCGGTGGCCGTGAGCGCCGCGGTGGTTTCCGCAAGCCCAAAAACAACCGTTAAACCATTAATTGAAACAAACAACAATGTTACAACCTAAGAAAACCAAGTTCCGCAGACAACAGAAAGGCCGCATGAAGGGTGAAGCCCAGCGCGGCAATCAGTTGGCGTTCGGCTCTTTCGGTATCAAGACTTTGGAATCAAAATGGATTACCGGTCGACAGATAGAGGCTGCGCGTATCGCTGTGACCCGTTATATGCAACGTCAAGGACAAATCTGGATACGTATATTCCCGGACAAGCCCATCACCAAGAAGCCTGCCGAGGTACGTATGGGTAAAGGTAAAGGTTCGCCCGAAGGCTTCGTGGCACCCGTTACTCCAGGCCGTATGCTTATCGAGGTGGAGGGTGTAAGCTATGACATAGCAAAAGAAGCATTGCGCCTTGCCGCCCAGAAGCTTCCCGTCACCACTAAATTTGTCGTACGTCGCGACTATGACCCAACTCAAAATGTGTAATAAGCAATGAAAAAGGAAGAGATAAAGGAAATGACCACCGCCGACCTCAAGGAGCGTCTGGCCCAGATGGAAAAGGAATACCTTCAGATGAAGGCCAACCATGCTGTATCTCCGCTTGACAGCCCGGCACAGATTACACATGACAGAAAAATGATTGCACGCGTGAAGACCGAGTTGCGTCAGCGTGAGCTTAATAACAAATAATTCCCCAAAGAGATATGGAAAGAAATCTTAGAAAAGAGCGCATTGGGGTAGTATCGTCAAATAAAGGTGATAAGACAATCACGGTGACTATCAAATGGAAGGAGAAACACCCCATTTACGGTAAGTTCGTGAACAAGTCGAAGAAGTATCACGCTCACGACGAGAAGAACGAATGCAACGTCGGCGATAAAGTACGCTTGATGGAGACCCGCCCCTTGAGCAAGACAAAGAGATGGAGATTAGTAGAAATAATCGAAAAAGTTAAATAATCATGATACAGACAGAATCACGTTTGACGGTAGCCGACAACAGTGGTGCGAAAGAGGCCCTCTGTATCCACGTGCTTGGTGGTACAGGTCGTCGTTATGCATCGGTAGGCGATATCATCGTAGTGTCGATAAAGAGCGTCATACCTTCATCAGATGTTAAGAAGGGTACGGTATCGAAGGCTGTGGTCGTACGCACCAAGAAAGAGGTGCGTCGTCCCGACGGTTCGTATATCCGCTTCGATGACAATGCATGTGTGCTGCTCAATAATGCCGGCGAACTCCGCGGCACTCGTATTTTCGGTCCGGTAGCCCGCGAGCTCCGCGCCACTAATATGAAAATCGTTTCACTTGCACCCGAGGTGCTTTAATCGAAAGTAAAACAAATGAGCAAAGTAAATATAAAGAAGGGCGACACCGTATATGTCCTCGCAGGCGATGACCGCACCAAGACCGGCCGTGTTCTTTCAGTTGACGCTGCAAAGAACCGTGCCATCGTCGAGGGTGTCAATATGGTGACCAAGAGCACTAAGCCCAATGCCAAACATCCCCAGGGAGGTCTCATCAAGATGGAAGCTCCTATCAATATTTCTAATCTCAGCCTTGTAGACCCCAAATCGGGCAAGCCCACTCGCGTAGGCTACAAGAAGGGTGACAACGGCGAGAAAATACGTTATTCTAAAAAATCGGGAGAGGAGATTAAGTAATGAGTACTGCAACCCTTAAGAAAGATTATCAGGAGCGTATCGTTCCGGCTCTTACCAAAGAGTTCAACTATACTACAGTAATGCAGGTGCCCCGCCTTGAGAAGATTGTCATCAATCAGGGTCTTGGCGAAGCCACCCAGGATAAGAAAATCATAGAGACCGCCATCAACGAGCTCACCGCCATCACCGGCCAGAAAGCTGTGGCTACACTTTCGCGCAAGGACATCTCTAACTTCAAGGTGCGTAAGAAAATGCCTATCGGCGTGCGTGTCACTCTCCGTCGCGAGAGAATGTACGAGTTCCTTGAGAGACTGGTGCGTGTGGCTCTTCCCCGTATCCGTGACTTCAAGGGTATCGAGAGCAAGCTCGACGGCCGCGGCAACTATACCCTCGGTATCAACGAGCAGATTATCTTCCCTGAGATCAATATCGACAACATTTCGAAATTGCTGGGCATGAACATCACATTCGTGACATCGGCCAATACCGACGAGGAAGGCTATGCATTGCTCAAACAATTCGGTTTACCTTTTAAAAACGCAAAATAAGCAGTTATGGCAAAAGAATCAATGAAAGCCCGTGAGGTAAAGCGTGCGAAACTCGTGGCAAAATATGCAGCCAAGAAAGCAGCTCTCAAGGCAGCCGGCGACTATGAGGCTCTCCAGCTTCTGCCCAAGAACGCATCGCGCGTGCGTCTGCACAACCGTTGCTCTATCACGGGCCGTCCCAAAGGCTATATCCGCCAGTTCGGCATCTCGCGTATCCAGTTCCGCGAAATGGCCTCTGCAGGTCTTATCCCCGGAGTAAAGAAAGCGAGCTGGTAACCGGCGAGCGAATAAGCCACATAAAAAATGCTTCAGCCAGAAGTTAATTAAATATTGTTGGGAAAATCCCAATCAATTTAAACAACAATAAAATGACAGATACAATAGCAGACTACTTAACAAGATTGAGGAATGCAATCAAGGCTAACCACCGCGTGGTGGAGGTGCCTGCCTCAAACTTGAAAAAAGAAATCACCAAGATTCTTTTTGAACAGGGCTATATCCTCAACTACAAGTTTGTAGAGGGGGAAAATCCTCAGGGGATTATCAAGATAGCTCTGAAATATGATCCTGTAGACCGTGTCAACGCCATCAAGGGCCTCAAGCGCGTATCGCGTCCGGGTCTGCGCCAGTACACCGGTTACAAGGACATGCCCCGCGTGCTCAACGGACTGGGTATAGCCATCCTTTCGACTTCGCGCGGTGTGATGACGAATAAGAAGGCCGCTGAGATGCAGATCGGCGGTGAAGTATTGTGTTACGTATATTAATCTTAAGGAGGAAATAATTATGTCAAGAATAGGTAAAGCTCCCATTGAGATACCCGCCGGTGTCACAGTTAAGATTGATAACAACGTAGTAACAGTAAAGGGCCCGAAGGGTGAGCTCAAGCAGGCTGTGAACCCCGAGCTCGAAGTGAAGGTCGATAATAACCATATCGTCGTGACCCGTCCGAGCGACGACCGCGAGCACCGTGCGCAGCACGGTCTTTACCGCGCGTTGCTCCACAATATGGTCGTAGGCGTGTCGACCGGATATCGCAAAGAAATGGAATTGGTCGGTGTAGGTTATCGTGCAGCAGCCACCGGACAGGTGCTTGAGCTGTCGCTCGGTTTCTCACACGCTATATATATCAAGCTCCCCGCTGAGGTGAAGGTAGAGGCCAAGACCGAGCGTAACAAAAACCCGCTTATCATCCTCGAGAGCGATGACAAGCAGCTGCTCGGCCAGGTATGCGCCAAGATACGCTCACTGCGTAAGCCTGAACCTTACAAGGGTAAAGGTATCAAGTTTGTCGGCGAGGTAATCCGCCGCAAGTCAGGTAAATCGGCAGGTGCCAAATAATAAAAACAGACAGAATCATGGTATCTAAGATAGAAAGAAGAAATAAAATCAAAACCCGCATCCGCGGCAAGATTTCGGGCACTGCAGCCCGTCCGCGCATGACGGTGTTCCGTAGCAATAAACAAATCTACGTTCAGCTCATCGATGACCTGGCAGGCAATACTCTCGCAGCCACTTCGTCGAAGGGTATCGAAGAGGGCACTAAGAGCGAAATCGCTGCCAAGGTTGGCAAAGCTATCGCTGAGAAGGCGCTCGCACAGGGTATCACCGAAGTGGTGTTCGACCGCAACGGCTACCTTTTCCACGGACGTGTAAAATCATTAGCTGACGCAGCCCGCGAAGGCGGACTTAAATTTTAACAATCATGGCAAAAAGAAATAACCGCGTAAAATCAACCAATGACATTGATTTGAAAGACCGCCTCGTAGCGATTAACCGTGTAACCAAAGTAACAAAGGGTGGTCGTACGTTCACTTTCGCCGCGATTGTAGTAGTCGGCAATGAGAACGGCATCGTAGGCTGGGGCCTCGGCAAAGCCAATGAGGTTACCGCCGCTATCGCAAAGGGTGTGGAGGCTGCCAAGAAGAATCTTATCAAGGTTCCGGTGCACAAAGGCACCATACCTCACGAGCAGGTTGCCAAGTTCGGCGGCTCGCGCATCATCCTCAAGCCCGCTTCGCACGGTACCGGTGTAAAAGCCGGTGGTGCAATGCGTGCCGTGCTTGAGAGCGTGGGTATCACCGACGTGCTTGCAAAGTCGAAGGGTTCGTCGAACCCCCACAACCTTGTCAAAGCTACAATCGCAGCCCTCGACGAGATGAGAAGCCCGGCCACTGTTGCACAGAACCGCGGCATATCAGTTGAACAGGTATTCAAAGGATAATAACAATGGCACAGATAAAAATCAAACAGATAAAGAGCCGCATCAACTGTCCCGCAGTACAGAAGCGCACACTTGATGCTCTCGGCTTGAAGAAAATGAACCACATTGTAGTGAAGGATGCAACTCCCGAAATCCTCGGTATGGTCAACAAAGTGCATCACTTAGTAGAAGTAACCAACGCCTAAAATATTTTGAACTATGGATTTAAGTAATTTACAACCGGCCGTTGGGTCAACTAAACAGGGAAAGAGAATCGGACGTGGCCAGGGCTCAGGCCGTGGCGGAACATCAACCCGCGGACACAAAGGTGCCAAATCCCGTTCGGGCTACAGCCGCAAGATTGGCTTCGAAGGCGGTCAGATGCCTTTGCAGCGTCGTCTTCCCAAATATGGTTTCAAGAATATCAACCGTGTATCATACAAGGCTATCAATCTTGACGTACTCGAGGCAATGGCCGAGGCCGCAAACCTTGAGAAAATCACAGTAGCCGACCTCGTCAAGGCCGGATTCATCAACAAGAAGGCTCTTGTCAAGATACTCGGCAACGGTAAGCTTACCCACAAGCTGACTGTGGAGGCCAATGCATTCTCGGCATCGGCTGAAAAGGCTATCGTGGAAGCAGGTGGAACCATCGTTAAATTATAATCATAATGAGATTTATTCAAACCATTAAAAACATCTGGACGATCGAAGAGCTGCGCAAGCGCCTTACGGTGACATTCCTCCTCGTCGTTGTCTATCGTCTCGGCTGTTACGTGGCGTTGCCGGGTATTAACCCGCACGACCTCGTGCAGCTTCAATCGCAGACATCGGGAGGCTTGATGCAGCTGCTCGATATGTTCTCGGGAGGTGCGTTCTCGCAGGCATCAATCTTTGCCCTGGGTATCATGCCCTATATCACGGCATCGATTGTAATCCAGCTCCTGGGCATGGTGCTGCCTTCTTTCCAGAAGATGCAGCGCGAAGGTGAGAGCGGTCGCCAGAAGCTGAATCAGTATACGCGTTACCTTACGGTGCTTATCCTGCTCGTACAGGGTCCGGCGTATCTGCTCAATCTGCAGCACACTGTCGGTCTGACACTGACAACGCTCAATGTGCTCTTCCTTACGGTGGTGCTTGCAGCCGGCTCAATGTTTATCATGTGGCTCGGGGAGAGGATAACCGACCGCGGTATCGGCAACGGTATCTCGTTCATCATCCTCGTGGGTATTATCGCACGTCTTCCCCAGGCGTTGTTCTATGAATTTATCAGCCGTATGCCGGGCGCACAAGGTTCGCAGGGTGGTTTGATAATGTTCATCATCGAGGTGATTCTTTTGCTTGCAGTCACGATCTGCGCAGTGCTTCTTGTGCAGGGAACCCGCAAGGTGCCCGTGCAGTATGCCAAGCGCATAGTCGGCAACAAGCAGTATGGCGGTGCCCGTCAGTACATTCCCCTGAAGGTCAATGCTGCCGGTGTGATGCCTATCATCTTCGCCCAGGCCATTATGTTCATACCGTTGACTTTGGCCGGTTTCGGCCAGAGCTCGGGCGGCTTCTTCGGAGCTTTCACCGACATCAACGGATTCTGGTATAATTTCGTTTACTTTATCCTTATCGTGGCATTCACCTACTTCTATACGGCAATCACAGTGCGTCCGACGCAGATGGCCGAGGATATGAAACGCAACAACGGTTTCATTCCCGGAGTCAAGCCGGGCAAGAAGACTGCGGAGTATCTTGATGCGATAATGTCGAGAATCACGTTGCCCGGATCATTGTTCCTTGGTATCGTGGCAATCCTTCCGGCATTTGCCCGCTCACTCGGTATCTCGCAGAACTTTGCCCAGTTCTTCGGCGGCACGTCGTTGCTAATTATGGTGGGCGTCGTTCTCGACACGCTTCAGCAGATTGAATCACATCTGATGATGCATCATTACGACGGCCTGATGAAGGAGGGTAAGATTAAGGGGCGTACCACAGGTAGCGCTTATTAAAAATACCTTAAGTTAAACTGACGATGATTTATCTGAAGACACCTCAGGAGATGGAGCAGATGCGCAAGGCATGTGACCTTGTGAGCCGGACGCTTGGCGAAATGGCCAAGTGGATTTCTCCCGGTGTTACCACACACAGGCTCGACACCATTGCCAGGGAGTTTATCCTTGACAATGGGGGTCGACCCGCCTGTCTGGGCTATCAGGGTTTCCCGGGTACACTTTGCATTGAAGTCAATGAGACGGTGGTGCACGGTTTTCCTTCGAACTATACGCTCAGGGAAGGTGATATTGTCGGACTTGACACAGTGGCTGAACTTGACGGTTATAACGGGGACCAGTGCTATACTTTCGCCGTGGGAGAAATCTCGGAGGAGAAAATGGCGCTGTGCCGCACGACCAAAGAATCGCTTTACGTAGGAATAGAGGCATGCGTGCCCGGCAAGCGTATAGGTGACATATCGAACGCTGTCCAGACCTACTGCGAGAAGCGTGGCTACAGCATTGTGCGCGAGATGTGCGGACACGGTATCGGCAAGCGCATGCACGAGGACCCGGAGATACCCAATTACGGGCGCCGGGGCATCGGTCCGATCATAAAGGACGGCATGTGTCTGTGCATAGAACCGATGGTCAATATGGGAAGCCGCAATATAGTCATAGAGAGTGACGGGTGGACCTGCCGCACGCGTGACCGCAAGCCGTCGGCCCACTATGAGCATACGCTGGCGATTATCGACGGCAAGACAGAGGTGCTCACCACATTCGACTATATCGAGGAAGTGTTGAAGGATAAATTCATTTAGACAATTATATGGCAAAACAATCAGCAATAGAACAAGACGGCACCATTGTGGAATCATTGTCGAACGCAATGTTTCGCGTTGAGCTCGAAAATGGTCATCAGATAACAGCTCACATATCGGGCAAGATGCGCATGCATTATATCAAGATATTGCCCGGCGACAAAGTGAGGGTGGAGATGTCGCCTTACGACCTTTCAAAAGGCCGGATTGCATTCAGGTACAAATAATAAAAAATCGACAAAAATATGAAAGTAAGAGCCTCAATCAAGAAGCGCACTCCCGACAGCAAAATCGTACGTCGCAAAGGTCGCTTATATGTAATCAACAAAAAAAATCCCAAATATAAGCAGCGTCAGGGCTAAAAAGGACTTCAAGTGTGAAATTTCTGTAACAAGAATGCTTGAAAATAAGCCGCTTCTCAAAATTTTTTGTTAATTTTGCAAAAACATTAAGTCAATCAATATGGCAGTTAGAATCGTGGGAGTTGACCTCCCCCAAAATAAAAGAGGTGAAATAGCCTTGACATACATCTTCGGTATCGGCCGCAGTGCCGCCAAGTCAATACTTGAGAAAGCCGGAGTTGACAAAGATATAAAAGTAAAGGATTGGACTGACGCCCAGGCCGCCAAGGTACGTGAAGTAATAGGCGCCGACTATAAGGTAGAGGGTGACCTCCGCAGCGAAATCCAATTGAACATCAAGCGACTGATGGATATCGGTTGCTACCGCGGTATCCGCCACCGTATCGGTCTGCCTGTCCGCGGCCAGAGCACCAAGAACAATGCCCGTACGCGCAAGGGCCGCAAGAAAACAGTCGCCAATAAGAAAAAAGCTACTAAATAACGATAAATTATGGCAAAAAAAACAGTCGCAGCTAAAAAGAGAAACGTCAAGGTTGACGCTGCCGGTCAGCTTCACGTTCACTCATCATTCAACAACATTATCGTGTGCCTTGCCAACAGCGAAGGTCAGGTCATTTCTTGGTCGTCGGCCGGCAAAATGGGTTTCCGCGGTTCGAAGAAAAACACCCCTTACGCAGCTCAGATGGCAGCTCAGGATTGCGCGAAGGTCGCTTACGATCTGGGCTTGAGAAAAGTTAAGGCGTATGTCAAAGGACCGGGCAACGGCCGTGAATCAGCTATCCGTACAGTGCACGGAGCCGGAATCGAGGTTACCGAAATCATCGACGTAACTCCGCTTCCCCACAACGGATGCCGTCCTCCCAAACGCAGAAGAGTATAATCTCAGAGAGAAATTTTTAGAGCAGAATACTTTTATCAACACAAACGACTGTGGCAGAAAGCGCCGCCGAGTGAATAGACTATAATTTATCACCTCTCTATAGTCGCGGCTGCACAAAGCGGGCACCAACTGCCTCGGGTCAAGATTAAAAACAGAATAAAATGGCAAGATATACAGGTCCGAAGACCAAAATCGCACGTAAATTTGGCGAGCCCATTTTCGGAGAGGACAAAGTGCTTCAACGTCGCAACTTCCCCCCCGGCCAGCATGGACAGAACCGTCGCCGCAAGACTTCAGAGTATGGCACTCAGCTCCGTGAGAAGCAGAAAGCCAAATATACCTACGGTGTGCTCGAACGTCAGTTCCGCAACCTTTTCGACAAGGCTTCGCGCATGAAGGGTATCACGGGTGAAATCCTTCTCCAACTGCTCGAGTCGCGTCTCGACAACGTTGTTTACCGTCTGGGTATAGCTCCCACGCGTGCAGCTGCACGTCAGATGGTGCTACACCGTCACATCGTGGTAAACGGCGCAGTAGTCAACATCCCTTCATATCAGTTGGTACCCGGTGACGTAATCGGTGTGCGCGAGAAATCGAAATCACTTGAAGTGATTGCCGACACGCTGAGCGGTTTCAACCACAGCAAGTATCCTTGGATCGAATGGGACGAGGCCACCAAGTCAGGCAAATTCCTTCACGTACCTGCCCGCGAGGATATTCCCGAAAATATCAAGGAGCAGTTGATCGTCGAGTTGTATTCTAAATCATAATATATAATAAGTTGAATCCATGGCTATATTAGCATTCCAAAAGCCCGATAAAGTGTTGATGCTCGAAGCAGACAACTTTTATGGGAAATTTGAGTTCAAACCTTTGGAACCCGGCTATGGTATCACTGTAGGTAACGCTCTTCGCCGAGTATTGCTTTCCTCGCTTGAGGGTTATGCAATCTCGTCAATTAAAATCGACGGCGTTAAACACGAGTTTGATACTATTCCCGGAGTAAAGGAGGATGTGACCAACATTATCCTCAATCTCAAGAAGGTTGACCTCAAACAGACAGTGGAGGAGACCGAATTTGAAAAGGTCACCATCTCAGTGTCGGGTGTAGAGGAATTCAAAGCCGGAGACATAGGTAAAGCCTTGACCGGGTTTGAGGTCCTCAATCCGGACCTCGTAATCTGTCACCTGGATTCTACTGCTTCATTCCAGATAGAGCTGACTGTAAACAAGGGTCGCGGCTGGGTTCCCGCCGAGGAAAACCAGCTTCCCACCGATGATGTCAATGTCATCGCCATCGACTCTATTTACACTCCGATAAAGAATGTCAAGTACACGGTGGAAAACTTCCGTGTGGATCAGAAGACTGACTACGAGAAACTTATTATAGAAATCACTACCAACGGCTCAATCCTGCCCAAGGACGCCCTCAAGGATGCATCGAAGATACTTATCTATCACCTGATGCTTTTCTCTGACGAGAAAATCACCATCGAGGCTCCCGAAAGCGACGGCAACGAGGAGTTTGACGAGGAGGTGCTCCACATGCGCCAGCTTCTTAAATCGAAGCTCGTGGATATGGAACTTTCTGTCCGCGCCCTCAACTGCCTGAAGAGCGCCGAGGTAGAGACCCTTGGAGAGCTTGTCGTGTTCAACAAGACCGACCTGCTTAAATTCCGTAACTTCGGTAAGAAATCGCTCACGGAGCTTGATGAGCTCCTGGCTAATCTGAACCTTTCGTTCGGAATGGATATTTCAAAGTATAAATTAGATAAAGAATAACAACGATGAGACATAATAAAAAATTCAACCATCTCGGTCGTACACACTCTCACCGCGCTGCTCTCTTGGCTAACATGACTATCTCGCTGATCATGCACAAGCGCATTTTCACGACTCTTGCCAAGGCAAAAGCTCTCCGTGTATATGCCGAACCGCTTATCAACCGCGCTAAGGAGGATACTACCGCCAACCGCCGTCTTGTTTTCAGCCATCTTCAGAACAAAGAGGCTGTCACTGAGCTTTTCCGTGAAATCTCACAGAAGATTGCCGACCGTCCCGGAGGTTATACCCGTATTCTCAAGACCGGCAACCGTCTCGGTGACAATGCAAAGACCTGCTTCATCGAGCTCGTTGACTACAACGAAAACATGCTCAAGGAAAAAGGCGCTGCCAAGAAAAGCCGTACCCGCCGCAGCCGCAAATCGGCCGCACCCGCTGCCGAAGCACCCGCTGCTCCCGCCGCTGAGGCTCCCGAAGCACCCGCAGCTGAATAATGTAAACAGCAATATATCAGAAAGAGGGCAATCCGACGGATTGCCCTCTTTCGTTGCGGTTCGCCGTAACCGTCCGAAAAAAGCCGGCTTGATTTTTATTTTCGGACCGGAAAATATATTACTCTTCAGAAAAGTTGTATGGCAGAAGGCATTTTAATTGCTCCTCCTCCATTTCAGGTCTGATTTTCTCGAGCGTATGTTTAAGCCATCGGAAAGGATTTATGCCGAGGTTTTCGCACGAGCCGATGAAGGTGTAGAAGATAGCGTTGTCCTCGGCGCCCCGGTCGTTCTGGCTGAACAGATAGTTCTTGCGGCCAAGTGCGGAGGGGCGCTGACCCTGTTCGACGGGATTGTTGTCTATAAGGTAATGGCCGTTTTCGGTATACCGCATGACACGGGGCCATAGTGAAAGGGCGTATCTTATGGCGACGGCGAGCGGATCTTTCGGGGTGCATGTCATCAGGGCGGTGCGCATCCATGCGTCAATGCCCTTGAGTACGGGCACGGCGAGCCGCTGGCGCTCGGCACGGATTTTATCCGCCGTGGCGCCGGCCGCCTTGAGGTTCTCCTCAAGGGTATATAGTGTGGCGATGTATCTGACGGCTTCGCCGGCCAGCGGGTTCGATTTCTGTGCGTCGACAAATTTACGGCGTATATGGGCCATGCACGCCAGAACGGTTATTCCGGGCACATCCTCAAATTTGTCGTATACTTTGTAGCCGTCGTTCTGTATGGCCCCCCTGTATCCGCGCAGCTGTGTCCTGGGGATTTCCCCGGCGCGGCTGCCTTTGTGGTAGTAGAACCATGTTCCTTTGGGATGCATGCTGACGTCCCGGAACTGCCAGGCGTATCCCTTGCGGCAGGCCTGGCCATTGCGGTCGGCGATGTTCCACGGGACTTCGTCTATCTGGACATATCCGCCCGAGAGCACCGCTTCGCGCTGGCTTTCATAAAGGGGATAAAGCACGTTGGCGGCGGCATGTATCCAGCCGTTGACAGTCGAAGCCGGCAGCCTGAGCCCCAGTTCGGCGAACATTTTCACCTGACGGTACTCGGGCAGGTGGTGGTTGAACTTGTTGTCTATAAGCGCGGCCAGAAGGTCGGCCCCGACGTGGCCTCCGCCGATGATGCTGTGCGGCCGCGGCGCTTGTATGATTGCGGGCGACGGGGCTCCTTTGTCGCTTTTGCGGCGCAGTACCGGGGTTATGGTCTTTTCCACCCAGAGGCGCTGCGGCTCAAAATGGAGCACTTTGGTCTCGTCGCGCCCGATCACGTCATATTCGTCAAGGTCTATACCTTCGGGGTAGACTGTCTTTTCCTCCACCGGCAGACCGTAAATGTTGTATTTCTCCGGGCGGAAGCCTCGACCTCCGGACTGGGCCCTGGCTTCCGCCCGCCGTTTCTCCGCTGCCGCATCAACCTCTCTGGACGCCTTTTCCAGCTCCTTTGCCGCGGCAAGTTCCGCCTGTCCGTCAAACTCATCGAACAGCGACGGGCCGTCATACTTTACGGCGCGGTCCTTGAGCGAGCCGCCGAAGGCTCGGCGCTTCAACTGCTCGATGAGACGTGCCTGAGAGATGATCATCTCATGGCATGCCTCTATCGTATC
>OFGK01000156.1_pt1 | contig 73541 bp, 52 predicted proteins | sample 1521771 | NCBI WGS metagenome assembly OFGK01 (sample SAMEA3504088, study PRJEB24116) | mouse gut metagenome | biome: mouse gut; feature: mouse-associated habitat; material: faeces | place: Denmark | collected 2011 | reverse complement strand
CAGCATCTGCATATCGTGGCCAACAGGGTGGACAATGACGGGAACACCATCAGTGACAGCAACGATAATGTGCGTAATGTAAAAGTATGCAAAGCTCTCACGAGGGAATACGGACTGTACTTCTCCAAGGGCAAGATGAACGTGAAACGTGACCGCCTGCGTGGTAAGGACAAGGTGAAATACCAAATCTATGATGCCATCAAAGCTGCCTTACCTCATTGCAACTGCTGGTCGGATTTGTGTGACAGGCTGGCAAAACAGGGTATCAGGGTGAATTTCAAATACAATAGGAACGAAGGTAAAATAATCGGTGTGTCGTTCACGAAGGATGAAATCTCGTTCAGTGGCTCACGGATAGACCGAAGCATGAGCTTTTATAAACTGGACAAGCTGTTTGGAAGCTGTATAGCCGAGGGAGTGGAATGGAAGCCCGATGTATCGTACAATGGGAATGGAGTTGAAAAACAATTACAGCCAATGAGGGAAGATATAGCTACAGGTAACACCATAACAAATCCTTTTATAACCCAATCATCAGCAATCGGAACGGACACGGACGGCAGTGTTGGCGGTTCTGTTGAATCCGACTCGAACATCGCCCAAGTGACCATCGGCATACTCATGGAGTTGTGCGTTCAGCCACAGCAAGCCAAGGTTTCATCTGGCGGAGGTGGTGGAGGAAACGAAAGCGGCTGGGGCGAGAATGACAATGAAAAGGACAAACTTAAACCAAGAAGGAGGAGAAGATGAAGGACAACAACATACAGAACATAGCCGACCTTATCGGAGCGTTGGCGGAGGACATTGAGGAAGTCAAAAAGAAACTGGATGCAACGGACAACCCGGACAAGGACGAGGCGGTGAAAAGACTGGCGGTAAAGCTGGAGCCTGTTATACGTTTCTTTGGTGGCAGCACACCGAAAAACATCAGTGAGATTTTCGGGAGCCGGGAATCTGTCGAAAATTATAAGAAATCATTGTGTGACGGTGTGATTGTAAGTATGGAGGAATATACTGATGCTACCAACAAAGATATGTGCAAACGTGGCATACCGACTATCAAGGATTTGCTTTACAAGATACTGGAGATGCAGACCGAACTTGTCGATAATCATAAGCCGTCCACCGAAGCTGCACAACAAAGACAAGGCTCTTGGCTGGCAATCCGTACCGACAATGTGGTAAAGAGTATCAAACGACAATGGGCGAAAGTCCCCGATGGCTGGCACAAGAGCCCTTACGCATGGACCGGTATCGGTTGTACGCTCGTATTCTTTACCTTGTTTACTGTCAGTTGGGTACAATGGCATGAGTACCGGGAGGAAAACAGACGGTTGAGAACGGTTGCAGACAAACACCATGTGACTACAAGCATGCTTAACGAGTTGCACCCGGAACTGGCCGTGACCGTTGGAGCATACGAAAAACTGGTGGATGTTGTCGGTGCGGATTCCACGCTGGTCATATTCAACCGGCAGCTCAAGATAGCGAGAGAGGAAGAAAAACAATCCAAACAACAAAAATAAAGTGAATGGCATCCATAAAAGTGAAATTTCGTCCTTCCACCGCAAGCGGCAGGGAGGGCTGCATATATTATCAGGTAATCCACGGGCGCATAGTCCGCCAAGTCAAGACGGACTACCGCATATTTGACACGGAATGGGACAAGAGAACTTCCTCTGTGAAAATCCTGTCCGAAATCGGTGAAAACAGGAAACGGTATCTCCGTGAAGTGGCGGAACATATTGACTGGGACACCAGACGGTTGAAAGCCATAGTCGCCCAATGCGACAGGCAAGGAGGAATTGATTCCGCTGACAGCATCGTCGAGAAGTTCAACGGGCAAACGGGCGAACAATCGCTGTTCTGTTTCATGCAGGGCATCATAGGACAGTTGAAGCAGCTTGGCAAAGTCCGCACATCAGAAACCTATACAGCGGCATTGGCCAGTTTTATGAAGTTCCGTGAGGGGCAGGACATACTCTTGTGCGAGATAGACGGCAACACCATGATGCTTTACGAGGCCTGGCTCAAAGGCAAGGGCATCTGCCCCAACACGGTTTCCTTTTATATGCGCATACTCCGTGCCGTTTATAACCGTGCCGTTGAAATGGAACTGATGGAACAGAAGCATCCTTTTAAACACGTTTACACGGGTATCGGGAAGACGGTAAAACGCGCCATCCCGTTGAAAGCCATCAAGCACATCAAGGAACTTGACCTGACCCTGAAACCGCATCTGGACTATGCAAGGGATATGTTCTTATTCTCCTTTTATACCCGTGGCATGTCATTCATTGATATGGCCTATCTGAAAAAATCGGACTTGAAGAACGGAATAATCACGTACCGTAGAAGAAAGACGGGGCAGCAGCTCACCGTCAAGTGGGAGAAGTGCATGGAAGACATCATCGCCAAGTACGGCGAGAATACGACCACCCGCTACCTCCTGCCGATAATCACCAACCCATGCTCCGATGAACGGACACAATACCGTAACGCCATCTGCCGCATCAATGTGGCGTTGAAGGAAGTTGCCGGTTTGGCAGGATTGAACATGCCGCTGACCATGCACGTTGCCCGGCATTGTTGGGCGAGTGTTGCCAAGAGCAAGAACATTCCTCTTTCAGTCATCAGCGAGGGTATGGGACATGATTCGGAAGAGACCACGCGCATCTATCTCGCATCGCTTGACACAAGCGTGGTGGACAAGGCAAACAGCCTTATCCTGAAAGATTTTTGACCGAATGTTTATGGTGAAATGTGTTGAGCGAAAAGACGAATCTCTTGATAAGAGATATAGTTTATTTCGCAAAGGTACGCATAATATTTCAAATTCCGTGTTTAATCCTCATTTATAATGATATATGAAAGGCATTTTGTGAGAATCTGTTTTGTAAATCCGTCAAATCGGGTTCCTATAACACTGATTATTAGTGCTTATTTCTTCGGGATGGCTCTCTTATCAAGAGATACTCATAAACCCGATATAAAATGCCTGTTGAAGTTGATATATTGGAAGATAGCATCTTTCGGCTTTCACCCGAACTGTTGAATATCCTGCTCAAAGACCATACAACGAGCAGGGAGGATATTCAGCGCAATATCTTTTGGGCTACTTCCGATTATGAATATCTGGGCGAAGGATATCAATGTGATTCGCCAATTCTTCCCTGTCTTATTACCGGAGATAACGGGCATGTCATCATGCCGCGTATCCTCAAAAGTCGTGACACCCAAACCGCACGTTCGCGAGAAATGGCAGAGGTATTCACTCCGTCATGGATATGCAATGCGCAGAACAATCTGATCGATGAAGCATGGTTTGGAAGAAAGGATGTGTTCAATACGGAGTACACCGACGAACAGGGTTGTCATCGGTGGAGACCCAACTCAGAGAAAATTCAATTTCCGGAAGACAAGACTTGGAAAGATTATGTACGTGACAACCGACTGGAGATAACCTGCGGGGAAGCCCCTTATATCGTCAGTCGCTATGACACCACAACGGGAGAGACCATTCATATTGAGGAACGCATCGGTTTGCTTGACCGCAAGTTGCGGGTAGTTGGCGAAAACACGGAAACTTCCGGCGAATGGTTGGAATGGGTACAGGAAGCGTATAAGAGCATTTACGCCTACGAATGGCAAGGTGACAATTTGCTGATTGCCCGTGAATCCATGCTTATCTCCTTTATCGAATACTATCAACAAAAGTTCGGCAAGCGACCTTTGTTGAAATCCATCAATTATATCGCTTACATCATTTCATGGAACGTCTGGCAGATGGACGGACTTAAAGGTGTCATCCCGAACAGCTGCGGTGAACGCCGGACTGTTGTAGCTGATTTGTTCGGGACAAAGGAAGAAGTCAGTCAATGCGAAGGCTGTCAGAAAGATGACATCCGCAGGCACAACGGTGTCTATTGCCAAATTAAGGACTGGCGGGCCAAAGATCCTAAAACAGGAAAAATGGGAAAGCGAATCCGATTTATCGACCTCATAAAATAGTGCAGCATGAAATTCACATCTTCACTAAAATTAAAACTGATATATGTGTTCCGCATCAATGATGCCGCACACAGGGGATGTCTGAAAGTGGGCGAGGCCACTTGTGACAATGACAATGTTTTCGGTCTTGCTCCGAACAGCAAGGCTCTCAACGAGTCAGCGAAGAAACGCATCAACCAATATACGCAGACGGCTGGTATCGCATACGACCTCTTATATACGGAACTGACGATATACAACAGCAGAAAGGGCTTGTGTTCTTTCAACGACAAGGAAGTGCATAGCGTTCTGGAACGTTCCGGCATCAGAAAAAAGATATTCGATACCGAGAACAGGGCCAACGAGTGGTTTATTACCGACCTTGAGACTGTCAAACGGGCAATAGTTGCCGTAAAGGAGGGACGGGAATCGCTCTCTTCCGCCGAAGTTTCACACGACCAAACTCCGATTGTGTTCCGTCCCGAACAACAGGAGGCAATTGAAAAAACCAAGAAGCAATTCAAGAAAAGCAACCAGATGCTTTGGAATGCCAAGATGCGTTTCGGCAAGACGTTGTCGGCTTTGCAGGTGGTGAAAGATATGGATTTCAGCCGTACTTTGATTCTTACTCATCGCCCTGTGGTGGATAGCGGCTGGTTCGAGGATTTCGGCAAGATATTCTATGACAGTCCCGACTTTGCGTATGGCTCAAAGAACAACGGTGACAGCCATGCCTCACTTGAAGTGAGAGCCAAACAGGGAAAATGCCGGTATGTGTATTTCGCTTCCATGCAGGACTTACGAGGTTCTGAACTTGTGGGCGGCAACTTCGACAAGAACAATGAGGTGTTTGCCACCGCTTGGGATTGCATCATCGTGGACGAGGCGCACGAAGGGACACAGACAGAACTCGGCAAGGCTGTCATGCAGGAACTGACAAAAGCAAATACCAAGATACTGCGTCTTTCCGGCACTCCGTTCAACCTGTTGGACGACTTCAAGGAGGACGAGATTTACACTTGGGACTATGTGATGGAGCAACGGGCAAAGGCTTCATGGGATTTGACCCATTTCGGTGATCCGAATCCATACGCCTCCCTGCCTACGATGAATATCTATACATACGACCTCGGACGGTTGCTCCATGAGTTCGTGGATGAAGATGTGGCTTTTAACTTCCGTGAGTTTTTCCGGGTAAATGAAGCCGGAAACTTTATCCATGAAAAGGATGTGAAGGCATTTTTGAGTCTTATCTCCAAGGAGGACAAGGATAGTTGCTATCCGTTTGCCAACGAGGAATATCGCAACATCTTCCGTCATACGCTATGGATGTTGCCGGGCGTGAAGGAGGCTCGTGCCATGAGTGCTTTACTGCAATCACATCCTGTATTCCAGCATTTCAAGGTGGTGAATGTGGCAGGAGACGGTGACGAGGACGAAGAGAGCAAGGATGCGCTTGCAGCGGTGGAAGAAGCCATCGGCAAAGACCCTGATGCCACCCGTACCATTACCTTGTCCTGCGGACGATTGACCACGGGTGTCAGTGTCAAGGCGTGGACGGGCGTATTCATGTTGTCCGGCTCTTATAATACCGCTGCATCAAGTTATATGCAGACCATCTTCCGTGTGCAGACACCTGCCACCATCAACGGACGCGTCAAGGAACAGTGTTATGTGTTTGACTTTGCTCCCGACAGGACACTGAAAGTCATTGCCGAGACTGCAAAGATTTCTTCCAAGGCAGGAAAAACCAGCGGCAACGACCGCAAGATTATGGGTGAGTTCCTGAACTTCTGTCCGATTATCTCCATCGAAGGCTCCAAGATGAGCCAGTTCGATGTACCCAAGATGTTGGAGCAACTCAAACGTGTTTATGTGGAAAGGGTTGTCCGCAACGGTTTCGAGGACAAGAGCCTGTATAATGACGAGTTGATGAAGCTCAATGACTTGGAATTGCAGGAGTTTGATGACCTGAAAAAGATTATCGGCCAGACCAAGGCAATGCCCAAAACCAATCAGGTGGACATCAACAACCAAGGGCTGACCGATGAGCAATACGAGGAACTTGAAGACCTTGAAAAGAAATCCAAGAAGAGAGGCAAGGACAAGCGACCTTTGACGGAAGAGGAGAAGAAACGCCTTGAAGAGTTGAAGAAGAAAAATAACAACCGCGAAGCGGCCATATCCATTCTTCGGGGTATCTCCATCCGTATGCCATTGTTGATTTATGGCGCGGAACTACAGGACGAATCACAGGAAATAACGATTGATAACTTCGCTTCGCTCATCGACCCGCAATCATGGGAGGAATTCATGCCCAAGGGTGTTACCAAACAGAAGTTCAACAGCATCAAGAAATATTACGACCCGGAGATATTCTGTGCGGCAGGCAAGCGCATTCGTGCCATGGCTCGTGCTGCGGACAAACTGAGCGTGGAAGAGCGCATCGAGCGTATAACGGATATATTCTGTACGTTCCGCAATCCCGACAAGGAAACGGTGCTTACGCCTTGGCGTGTGGTGAATATGCACCTTGGCGATTGTTTAGGCGGTTATAACTTCTTTGAGAAAGGTTACGAAACCACTTTGTCAGAACCTCGTTTCATCGACCGTGGCGAAGTGACTGCCAATGTGTTTGCCCCGGATTCCCATATCCTTGAAATCAACTCCAAGTCAGGATTATATCCTCTATACATGGCATACAGCATTTACCGTACAAGGCTCAAGGACTCCCTGTTTTCGGTGTCAAGCATTGAGGATGAACAGCGTATATGGGACAAGGTGGTGGCTGAAAACATCTTCGTCATCTGTAAAACTCCGATGGCAAAGAGCATCACCAAACGCACCCTTATAGGTTTCCGTAAAGCGAAGGTAAACACCCGATATTTCGAGGACTTAATCAATCAAATCAAAAACAAACCGGAACATTTTATCAAGCAGGTAGATAAATTCATTACGGACAGAACAGGAATAAAGAATATGAAAATCAATGCGATAGTGGGGAATCCGCCGTATCAAGAGGTTGTTGCACAAAAAGAAACTGCAAATGGGCAAAAAGTTAGTGTTAGTATATTCCAATACTTTCAAACAATAAGCGACCAATTAGGTAGATACACTTCACTGATTTATCCCGGTGCAAGGTGGATTCATCGTTCAGGAAAAGGGCTTGAACAGTTTGGGTTTACGCAAATCAATGACCCACATTTGTGCTTTCTGAAATTCTTCCCTGATTCAACAGATGTATTCAAAGAAGTTGGAATCGCTGATGGTTTGTCTATAGTGATGAAAGACACGCAAAAGAAGAGTAATGGATTTAGATACGTCTATTCTAAAAAAGGTAAGGAGGTGACGATTGAAGCCAATAATCCGAAAGAAGAATTATTCTCTTTGAATCCACTTGATAATGAAATCACAGATTCTTTGAATTGCGCTATTATAAAATATGGATGTTTGCATGATGCCATATTACCTCGTAGTCTGTTTTCTATCGAAAGTGATTTCGTAGAAAAGAATCCTATGCTAGTGATAGACTATCACGAAGGTGACAATTATGACCCTGAATCAGAAATAAAACTCTTCACAAATGACAAAGCAGGAAAGAGTGGTAGAGCCAAATGGTACATAGCAAATAAAGATGTTATCACAACAGGGCGTGAACACTTAAACAGATGGAAAGTCATCGTTTCAAGTGCAAATGCAGGAGGACAAAAGCGTAGCAACCAAATTGCCATCGTAGATAACCACAGTGCATTTGGTCGCTCTCGCGTAGCATTGAAAACATTTGCCACAGAACAAGAAGCCAAGAATTTCTTCAAATATGCAACAAGCGAGATAATTCGCTTTGCTTTTTTGCTTACTGACGAATCTTTGACCTCTTTAGCTAAGAAAGTTCCAGATTTATTAAATTATTCGGATGACAATGGTATTGTTGATTATAGCAGTAATATAAATGCTCAACTTTATGAATTATTTGGCATCGATGAAAAGAATCAACAACATATAAGAGATGTGCTTGCAACGAAAGAATAATATGCCCAAATTTGCCCCAAAAGAAGACTACCTATTAAATTCTCCTTTTCGGGCAAATTTTGGTAAATAATCTATTTATCTCTATTGATATATATTTTATTATCCACTTAAAGACCGAGATGAAATTCAATTTATTGTATTGAACTACCCCGACTCTTTATTACAATCATCTGATATAAGGTCAGAATGCTCATCAGATATTGCCTGACTAGGAATACGCGGTAAGGCCTGACGTTGTATGTATAGTGCATAACGTTCTGTTATATGTCTTATGAATGGTTGTAAAATTCGACCTTTCTTGTTTTCTTTAACATCAGAATAAAGTTTTATTGTTATTTCTTGAAATTTAAAGCGATAAAATTTGTTGCCTATGAGAGGTCCTAAAATAGCTTCATTATTTCGTTCTTTGAAAACTCCATACTTATGTTCAAACAAGTCTTTTTCTTCTTGTTGTTTTAATGCTTCGAATTTAATTAGATAAACCTTGTTAGCATTTGAACACTCAATACAATTCTTTTTTTTGCAATCAGTACATTCATGCTCTTTTCGACCTACACAATCACATGTTGGACGAATATTTAAATAATACTTTCCTTTTAATTTATAAATATCACCAGTCATAGAAGAATCCTTACTTGGGTTGAGTTCTAATCGTTGAGCTCGAAGGACATTCAACATTTCATCTTTAGTAGATTTTATCTCACCAATTTTGAACAATTGCTCTTTTTCAATAGATATTGGCTGCATCCGCTCAAATATATTTTGTGTCAAGACATCTAAAAGTTCCTCATTGGGATTGACCGAATCGTCTTCTGCCGTTTTCCATATTGCTAATGGCCAATATTTTGCATTGCCCAATTGCTGAAATGTGTGAGTCTTGGCTCTTTCTACTGCATTTGCCCAAACTTTCAGTACATATATAGATGGCATTTCATCTATCCATGCACTTATCACTTCCATCACTTTTACATTCCCATCACTAATGATATCTGATTTACTTTTTATAAAAATGGGTATATTATCAACATCTATTTTATTATCTTGGAGTTCTTTTTTTATATCTTCTACTCCACTATTACTGAATATAAAAATGGGTAAATAACAATCTTTTAAAATTCTTTTTATAAACTGGAGGAGAGAAGCTCTGGCACTTTTTTCTAATTCTGATGCATGAGGTATAGGATTGCCTTCTTCATCAGATATACTAACGAGTTCCCAATCCAACAAAACAAAGCTAAATTTAGCAATATTGACCAAACTTACATTTGGAACATCTGCATATTTGACCAAAGGGAATCCTTTTGATTCAAGATTCTCAACAATACGAATGATTTTGTCACTGCTATCTTGATTGTATACTTGATCATCGACAACCATTCCAATACCAGAAAAAAGTTCTTCAATATTCATTACGCTCTTGTTTTATAAAATTCACAATGAAGTTAGCACCAGTTAAAATTTCGTCTTCGGTTGTGTCTGCCAATTCAATAGAGTAGTCATTACGCTCCATAAGTTTTCTCGAAATATACAAACCTAAGCCACGCCCCTCTTGACCTTTCCCTGAGTAAAAAGCATCGAAAATATATGGTTTATCTTCATCTCTAATTCCCGGGCCGTTATCAGAAAATATTAGTTTACAATTATTACCATCTAAAGTTATAATCACTATTTTATTGTCTTTTTCTTCTAGCCAATAAATAGCGTTATCCAAGAGATTAATCAACAATTGTAAAAGATCTGCATCAGTGCACTTTGCAACCAATGGGGAGCCAATAATATCTATCTTATATTTAATTTTAGATTCGGTTAATGTTCGCTTGTATATAGCAATGACCTTGTCTAAAATATCTTTCACTCTTATTTGACGACGTCTTTGTTTGGACGATGTAAACAACATCTGCATATCTTTCATTTGATTTTGGATATATGAAAATACGCCATACAATTTCTGAAGTTCTGATGTTAAATTAGAATAATCAAAATTCAAATGTAAAGAATCTTCATATAATGATCTTAACTCATCAACCCCCTTGTTTAACATCATCATTATGTCATGGCTGGCAGTTTCTACAGAGATACCAACTGCTGCTAATGATTCAGTTCGTTCAACTCTACAATTTAAATATTTGTTTTCTGATTTATATGCATTTTCTAATTGCGCTAAAAGAGATAATGCTTGCTTGTTATCTTTTAATTGATTTCGCAAATTAGAAATTTCTGTACCTACTGCATCTCTTTTGACTTTATCAAGTTGAGATTTTTTTTCTTTATCGGACAAATATATCGCATAAGCTCCGTTTCGGACATATGACAAAAAACTCTGAATTATACAGATAAAATCTGTTGTGTAATTCCCTTCTTCAATAAGCCCTTCTCTATTCGTTTTATCTTTCAAATGCGGGTTTCCGAATTTGGTTATTTTGATTCTTCCAACAATTTGATCATTACTTAAAAAATCACCAGCCCGTACTGTTCCACGGCGTACTTCTATTTGTAACCAGTCATCGTCAGGATCACCATAAGGAAGGACACGAATATTATCACGCAATAAGTATATTCTGTGCTCTTTAATAATGGATTTAGCCTCTTTGGGTAGGTAATATTTTGATGTTTCATCTTTAGAGTTCAAATCAAAAACATAAAAATCAAACTCAAAATTACCAAAGTCAGAAACCTTGCGGAATATTTTTGTTGTTTTATCTTGAAAATGATTCCTAAAGACACTCAGCCCCCTCAACGCATCTTCTTGGATACTCACAGATTTAATAATACCATTTTGTTTATATGTGAATAACCCTGATTCTGAAGAATAGTGTCCATTTGTTATTTGTAGGACACTTTGTGTCTCTATTAAATTACGTAAAGTGATGTCGTTTGATTTTTCATCATTAACCAAAGTAGTTCCGTTGAGATATAATCCAATTGTAAAACTGTTCTGCTTTTCATCCGAACTTATTACTTCATTAAATAAATCTCCAAATCTCAGAAAACTATCTTTGATTGGCTTAAGTTTTGCTAAAGACCATGAACCTGATAGATTTGATATCTCAATACGAGTTCCATGAATATTCTCACATTTGTTGAATTTTAAATTATTAACAATAACATCATGCTCCACAAACACATTAGGAGATTGGTCCTCTAATTTAAAATTTAATTCGTCTAAATAGAGTCCTTCATTACCTTCTTTGGCTCCGTCTATAAAATCACTATCATATGAGCTTAAATCAAAACACAAAGTATATTCTTTATTACTTTCGGATTCCCTTCTTGAATTTAAGAGCCAATTTGCGGGTCTAGTTGTTAAATTTACTGTTTTGCCTAGTTTTAGCATAGCGTATCTACCGATACCTTTCTCTCCCTGAATGATACGATTATATTTAGGAGTCCTTCGTTCTGATCCATCTTTAGAAAACTTATTAGGTGTAGCCGGACTCATCCAGGATTTTTCAATCCTCTCAGATGTCATGCCACATCCATTATCTTCAATAATGATTCGAGATTCTGAAGTAATATTTAAAGACTCTGTGAATCCCTCAAAAGAGACCTTAACCCAATCTGCATCTGCATCATAGGCATTTTTTATCAATTCAATAACAGCAATCTGCTCGTTCTTAATTAGTTGATCACCCAACATGGTTAACAACCGTGCAAATGGTCTGATTGTTACATTCTTAGCCATACTAATTACATTTTCTTGCAAAAATGACAAACTCCTCTGAATAGACTTTCCTACAACTGCCTTTAATACTGGCAAATTTCCCATTAGTATCTCGATATGGGGTAAGTATTTTATTAGAAATTTTACGTCTATCTACTTCTATATTGACGAATCCTTCTGCTAACAAACATTCTGTCAAATGCTTCGCATTATCAATCTTTACTCCTTTATACTCTGTATTACCTATAACAAACAGGCAGGCACCTCTAGTATTCAACATTTCAGCTACTTTATGTACAGTTGACTGAATGTCAATGTAATATTGTGCAATAGAACGTGCCTTCCTTTTGTCTATTGAATACATCTTGAATACTATGTCTTGGCCTGTATTGTTTAGTTTTTTCAGGTTTTCATTAAACTCTTTTGAATGATACAAACTTCCTATTGTGCCCTCACGGAGTGCTCTGAAATCATCAGTATATTCAAGCCAAAGCGTTGATAATTGATGTAAATCAGCATATTCATATGAAGTTACGTATGGGGGACTGGTTACAATCAAGTCTGTAAATGGTTTATCAATATTGATATCCAAAATATTATTTCTTATAATATCTGCCTCTCCATATTCTTCATTTATATTTTCCATATTTGCTTTTCGCATCATATTTACTTGGCATATATATGAAGAAAGCACATCCTTGGGTTGCTTTTTAGGATCAATTTGCGGCTTAATTGATTTTGTAAGCCATCGTGAACAAGATTTTAGTATATTAGAAAAGGCACACAGAAAGAAATTGCGATACAATCCGTCATTTGTAACCTGATATATTGCAGACCTAAGTTTTAAAAGGTCATCAATGTGCGTTTCATCAAACCAGTAGCGAATACGCTCATTAGAATAAATGCGATTGCTTTCATCTACGCCACTCGTTTTGTACACAGCTATTATTTGGTCAAAAATATCTTTCAATTGTTTATCTTGGTATACATTGCTCTTAGTTTCTGCAATCAATGTTGCTACAGGATTTATATCACATCCCCAAAAATGTTTGCCGCTCCTTACGGTTTCAAATGCTACCGTACCACAACCACAGAAAATATCTGCCACAGTTTTGACTGATATATTGTATTCCTCAGCTTTATGGATTGCTTTTGTAGTAATAAATGCAGGAAATTTAGCTGGATATGCATGTATACTATGCATACGCCTTTCTCGTTCTGCCGGCATATTCCATTCTTCTTTGACACTAATTGTATCAAAGTCAAGAGAGCGATAATTTTCCAGTGTTACATTCATTCTTGCTTTTGCTATTATATACAATATACCAAATATAGGGGCAAAGATACAAAAAGTCCTTGACTAATCAAATTTGCAGGGGAACAATTTGCCCATATGTAATTAAATTACTATTTTTGCGTCTTACTAAAGGCGTTCTTTTGATTTAATGCAAAACGAAGTAAAATACGGAACTTCGCTCGTTTCTAAATCGTTAGCTGTTAAGCTGCTAATCTTTGCAAGTTGTTTGTTTTCAGTATGAAAGAGGATTGGATATGCCTTCTGCAATGCCAGCAAACATTCTTGTTGATTCCGCATAATTTGGCTACTGCTTTAATTCCATGTCGGCAATTGGCATAGCAGGGTACAGGCAACAGTTTATTACCCTCAGCCATTTCTTGATACTTCTCGATAATATGTTTGGCGGTGTCAAGCAATCTGATATTTGTTTCTGTTCCCGTCTTCTGTCGGTTGGTCTTAATCCATAAGTGCCCATCGAATGATGTTTGCAAATGGTCGGTGGTGAGATTATACATATCCCTCCAACTCAATCCGCTGAAACAACAGAAAATAAAGAGGTCTCTAATCTGCTCGTAACTTTTCTTCTTGAAAGTTCCATTGATTAGCATTGTGATTTCTTCTTTGGTCAGAAATCTTCTTTTGGTTTCTTCCTTTGTAATACGATAAGTATAAAACGGGTCACGTTGTAACCAACCGTTGTTGATGGCTGTATATATGATACTGCGGAACGGCATCATATACGACCATACGGTATTGGTGCAATGATTCTTCTCAGTACGGAGGAACAACTCGAAATCGGTGATGAATGCTGGGGATAGTTCACGCAAGGCAATATCACTTACTTTGTAGCGATGCTTGATGAACTCTTCCAAATGCTTATATACGGTACAGTATTTCCAATAACTGCGTTGGCTTTTCATCTTGCCCACTTGTTTGGCATAATCCTCATTGTGCTGTCTGAATACGGCAAGCAGGGTCTTATGGTTTTGTCCCATACCCAAGAATGCATTTCTTACCTTCTCTGCCGATACATAACCATCCCTATCCATAATCTCTTGATAAGCCTTGTTGATGCCGACTCTGATTTTATCCAACATCCTATTGGCTTCTTGTGCAACGATGCTTCTTCCCGACATTCTGCCGAGACTGACACTCCATAACTTTTCCTCTACATCCAGTTTGCAACTGAATTGGGAAATCTTGCCGTTTACGGTGATGCGGCACATCACAGGCACAAGCCCGTTCTTTTTCGGGGCATTGCGTTTGAGATAGAATAATACTCTGAAAGTGCTTCTGCTCATAACTCTACTTTTTTGTTTGCGAAATTATTACTTGTAGAGTTGAGTGACGGTGGGCAAAACACAGCGTATCGGTGCAAAAGAATCAGCCGAAGCGAAACAGGAACGAAGATATGAGAAATTTTCCTATATTTGCAACCGCAATCGCTTAACAAATATTGCTATTCAATCAGTTACAGCAACCAATATACTCCATTGAAATCAAGAATCAAAGTAATGGTATAGTAACGAAACTTTGTCATTTTTTGGCTTTTCATTGGCATTTGATGGCATTGTAACATCTTGGCAAATACTGTTAAATCGCTAACAGACAACATTCTTTCCCTGTTTCGCACTCACTTTCGTTTCTTCGTTGTATCTTTGCCAATGTTTTAAGAAATATAACGTTTTAAGAAACTAATTTAAAAGACATTATGTTAAAGAGAGTAAGAATTATACTGACGGTGCTACTGTTACTGGCCACCGTGGGTGTAGATGCGCAGGTCACCACAGCTTCTATGGCGGGTAAGGTGACGGATGCAAGTAATGAGCCCATTATCGGCGCCACTGTCCAGGCTGTTCACCAGCCTTCCGGTTCGCGCTACGGAACCGTGACCAACGTTGACGGACGCTATTCCATCCAGGGTATGCGCACCGGTGGTCCCTACCGGGTGGAGATTTCCTACATCGGCTATCAGACGGTTATTTATAAGGACATCACCCTTCAGCTGGGTGAGGTATACAACCTGAACGTAGAGATGAGTGAATCTTCCGAGTTGCTGAACGAAGTGATTGTGACGGCTGCCAAGACCAAGTTCACCGCTGAAAAGACGGGTGCCACTACCAATATCTCGTCTGCACAGATGACGCAGCTTCCCACCGTGAACCGCAGCATCAGTGACATTGCCCGCCTTTCTCCCTATGCTAACGGCATGAGTTTTGCCGGCGGTGACGGACGTTCCACGAACTTCACTATCGACGGTGCCAACTTCAACAATAACTTCGGACTTAGCTCCAACCTTCCCGGCGGCGGCAACCCTATCTCCATGGATGCCATCGAAGAGGTGCAGGTAGTGGTGGCTCCCTTCGACGTGCGCCAGACGAACTTCATAGGCGGCGGCATCAACGCCATTACCAAGAGTGGTACGAACACGTTCAGAGGTACTGCCTATACCTATTACCGCAACCAGGACATGCGCGGTAACCGCATCAACGGCGAGGACCTGGGAGCACGTTCCGACGAGTCCAAGACTACCTACGGCTTCACGCTGGGCGGTCCTATCATCAAGAACAAACTGTTCTTCTTCGTGAACTACGAAAAAGAGAAGACTCCGGGAGAGGTTATAAAGTATCGCGCGCGCGAGGACGGTGAAGATGCGAAAGGTATGGTGTCCCGTACACTGAAGTCGGACATGGAGAAGGTGTACAACCATCTGAAGGACAAATACGGCTATGATGCAGGCTCCTACACCAATTTCCCTGCCGACGAGGAGAACACCAAGCTGCTGGCCCGCATCGACTGGAACATCACGGACCGCCATCGCTTGAGCCTCCGCTACAACAATACGAAGAATACGGCTTGGAATGCCCCGAACGGCAACTCTTCCGATACGGGATATCGCCTGAACAATACTTACCGCGTAGGTACACAGTCTATGGCGTTTGCCAACAGCATGTATTCCATGGACAACAAGGTGCAGTCTTGGGCGGCAGATTTGAACAGCCGCTTCACCGATAAGATTTCCAACCAGCTGCTGTTCACCTACACCAATATAGAGGACATGCGCGGCACCAACTCTTCTCCTTTCCCTTTTATCGACATCATGGCAGGCAAGGACGAGAACGGAAACCAGATTCTGGAACCGTATATGAGCGCCGGTTACGAGTTGTTCACCTACAACAACGGTGTGAAGAACAAGATTACGAACATTACCGATAACTTCACCTTCTTCACCGGTAACCACAAGCTGACGGCAGGTCTTAGCTATGAGCACCAGTTTGCCAACAACGCCTATATGCGTAACGGTACGGGATATTACCGCTATAACAGTCTGGAAGATTTCCTGAGTGGCGCAGCTCCCGAATCATTCGCTTTGACTTATGGCTTCAACGGTGTGGCCAACCCCAATGCTCAGGTTACCTTCAACCAGCTTGGTTTCTATGCCCAGGATGAATGGAACCTCGGCAACAGTCTGAAACTGACCTACGGTATCCGTTTCGACAACTTGATGTTCGACAACGACGACCTCCAGAGAAACGATGCCATCTATGAGCTTGACTTCGACGGGCAGCACATCGACACTGGCAAGTGGCCGGATTCCAGATGGCAGATTTCTCCCCGTATAGGTTTCGTTTGGGACGTGTTCAAGGACAAGTCGCTGAAAGTACGTGGAGGTACGGGTGTGTTTACCGGACGTCTGCCGTTGGTTTTCTTCACCAATATGCCGACCAATGCTTCTATGGTACAGAACTCCGTTACCTTTAAGACCCAATATGACAATGGAAAGGTGGTGGGCCATGATTCCCGTCTGGACCAGTTGGCAGGCGGCATGATTACGGACATGAACCAGATAATCGACAAGTTCAACCTCCCCACCACGATTGAGAAACACGTGGCGGGAAGCAAGATTTCCGGTGTGGCTCAGGACTTCAAGATGCCGCAGGTGTGGAAGTCGTCTATCGCGGTGGACTATCAGGTACCCGTATCTTTCCCCTTGACCGTGACGGGAGAGTTCATGTTTACAAAAAATGTGAATGCCGTTACCATCAACAACATCAATATCAAGAACCCCGACGAATGGAAGTACAATAAGCTGACCACCGTCAAGGGCGCTGATGGAAAAGATGTGACAACTACGGAACTGCTGCATACGGGTATGCAACGTTTCAATGGTGCGGATAACCGCATGGTGTACTCTTATTCTCTTTATGACAACCCCGACAAGAATGTGAAATATGCAGGCGACTTCGTGCATTACAATGGCAAGAATGCCGTGGTACTCGACAATACATCCAAAGGCTACGGCTATACGGCAAACATCACGGTGAATGCCCAGCCGGTGGATGACTTGATGCTGATGCTGGCCTATACGCACACGGAGTCCAAAGAAGTTTCCGGTCTTCCGGGCAGCGACCCTATCTCCACTTGGCAGGGATTGAACACGATTGATGGTTCCAATTATGTGGATGCACAACGGTCACAGTATGTGGTTCCCGATAAGGTGATTGCTTCTGTGGGCTACTACATCCCCTTCAGACACAAAGGCCTGCTTCGCGGCACACACTTGAATCTGTTCTATTCCGGCTATTCTTCCGGCGGTTATAGCTTCTGCTACACCAACGACATGAACGGCGACGGTATCAACAACGACTTGATGTACATTCCGAAGGACGATAGTGAAATCAACTTCAAGACAGAGGAAGACCGCGTTGCCTTCTGGAAATTCGTAGAGCAGGATTCGTACTTGAAGAATCACAAAGGACAGTATGCCGAGGCTTATGCTGCCCGCGCTCCGTGGGTGCACCGCTTTGACTTCCGTCTGCTGGAGGATTTCGAATTCAAGATTGGCAAGACCAAGCATTGCTTCCAGTTGAGTTTCGACATCATGAACGTGGGTAACCTCATCAACTCCAAATGGGGTATCTCCAAGACCAATACCGTTTCCAACAGCAACCGAATCCTGAAGTATGAAGGGGTGAAGAGCGCCACTGACCTGACTCCGGTATTCTCCATGTATAAGGTGAACGGTGAATATCCTACCAAGACTTACGACACCTATCAGAACTACAGCGAATGCTGGAAGTTGCAAGTCGGTATCCGTTACGTGTTCAACTAATCGGGTGCAGATAACCTCCGCTGAATGGCAGAATATGATAAGGCAAGGGCTGTTCCGGGATTTCCGGGACAGCCCTTATTATTTTTGGCTTTCTTTACTTTATTGTATTTCAACCTCCATAATCACTGGATTGTGGTCGCTGCACAAATCCAGGTCCGGAGAGTAGTATTCGATACCCTTCAGGCTAGGGGAGTGGAAGATGTAATCAATACGCAACATGCGTTTGGCATAGCGGTAGGTGTACATGTATCCGTTTCCGGCAGTGCGGAATCCGTCTTTGAGGGTTTTCCTCAAATGATGGTAGGTGTAGGAGGAAGGTATTGAGTTGAAGTCGCCGCATAGCAGCACGGGATAGGGGCTGGTCTTAGCGTAGTGGCTGATGACGTAAGTCTGCGTGGCCCGCTTCATGAAGTTTTCGTGCAGGGTGCCTGCGGCATCTTTGGCTGCCTGGACTTCGCGGCGGGTGTCGTCGGTGGCCAGCTCGCGTTCCCACTTCCTGCGCTTCTGGCTAACGCTGGTGGTCTGCAGGTGGTTGTTTATCAGACGTATGGTATCCGTACCCATCACTACATCGCACATCATGCTACAGTTGGAGCTGTGCTGGTAAGTGATGAAACGGTGGTTCGCCAATGGATAGCGGCTGAATACGGCGATAGGCAGTACGCCCTTGACGGAGTCTTCAGAAGGGATGAGCGCGTGTGACCAATGCGAGAGTACGCGCCGTATGCTGTCTGTGGGGAAGTCACTGTTGTCTCCGAACTCCTGGAAGCACAGCACATCCACGCCCTCCTGCTGCATGTACCGGGCTATCTCCTTGCAGGAATAACCGGTAATCTCACCTCCAAAGTTGTGTATGTTGTAGGTGGCTATCTTCAGATACTTGCCTGCCGGGGTCTTGTCTTTCGGCAGGTGGAGCTGGAAGACAGACGTCAGATATCCCCAGTTGCAGAAGAATGCCACCAGCGGAATCAGTGCCCAGCGCTTACGGGCCAATGCCCAGCAGAGTGCCGTTATCAGATTGACAATCAGGAGTACGGGCACTGCCAGCCCCAGTAATGGCATGATGACGGAATCGACCGGAGCCATGTTTCCTGAGAAGGCTGCCACTATGGTGATGGCGCCCAAGATAAATGTCGCTGCTATCAGGCAGATGTAGAACAGACCTTTTACGGCAGACTTTCCCATGTTGTTTGCTTATTTATTCACTACGTTCACCGGCTTGCCGTCTTGGTAGGCCTTGATGTTTTCGAGCATAATCTGCATGAGGCGTTCGCGCGCGGCCGTGCTTGCCCAGGCAATGTGCGGAGTGATGTAGCAGTTACGGGCAGAGAGCAATGGATTGTCGGCACGGGGAGGCTCCTGCGAGAGTACGTCTACGCCGGCGGCATAGATGGTGCCGTTGTTAAGTGCATTGGCAAGGTCTTGTTCGTTGATGAGCGGGCCGCGTCCGGTATTGATGAGGATGGCGGTGGGCTTCATCAGTCGGAGCCGTTCTGCATTTACCATCTCGCGGGTGGAGTCGGTGAGGGGACAGTGCAGGCTGATGATGTCACATTCGCGGAACAGCTCGTCCAGCTCCATCTTGCGGATTTCGGGAGGAAGCTGGAAGTTGGTCTTGGAGGTGTAGGCACATACCTTCATACCGAAGCCGATGGCGATGCGGGCGGTGGTGAAACCGGTGTGGCCCAGGCCTACGATTCCGAGCTTCTTTTCGCGCAGTTCGATGAGCGGCGTGTCCCAGAAACAGAAGTCCTTGCTTGCTGTCCAGCGGCCCCGGTGCACCTCTTCAGAGTGGTGTTGCACTTGCTGGGTGATGTTTAGGATGTGGGCAAAGACCATTTGGGCTACGGAGTCGGTGCTGTAGGCGGGAATATTGGTGACGATGATTCCGCGTTCTTTGGCGGCAGTGGTGTCTACGATGTTATATCCGGTGGCCAGCACACCGATATACTTCAGTTCGGGCAGTGCCGCCATGTGTTCAGCGGTGAGTACAGTTTTGTTGGTCAGCAGGATTTCTGCACCAGCAGCGCGTTCCAATACTTCCGCAGGGGCGGTGCGGTCGTAGATGGTGCACTCGCCCAAGGCTTGCAATTCGTCCCAGCAGAGGTCGCCGGGGTTGGCGGCATAGCCGTCTAATACTACTATATTCATGGAGTTATGAGTTATGAGTTATTTGTTGTGGGGATTTTCTGTATCCGACTTTTAATCTCTAATTTTCAATTTTTAATTTGAATTGATAGTTTACCATTTCTTTTCCTCTCCCCAGAGTTGCTGCATCCGTTCCTTATGCTTTTGCTCGGCAGGGTTGAGTTGTGGTTCCCAGATGCGGCGGTCTTTCAGTTCGTCGGGCAGGAATTGCTGCTTGACGAAGTTGCCGGGGTAGTCGTGGGCGTACTTATACTTCTCGCCGTAGCCCAACTGCTTCATCAGCTTGGTGGGCGCATTGCGTAGGTGCAGGGGGACGGGGAGGTTGCCCGTTTCGCGTACCAGTTCCAGGGCATTGTTGATGGCCATATAGGCTGAATTGCTCTTAGGACTGGTGGCGAGGTATATGGTGGCTTCTGCCAGGGGGATACGTCCTTCGGGCCATCCCACTTTCATCAGCGTGTCGAAGCAGGCGTTGGCAAGCAGCAGCGCGTTGGGGTTGGCCAGTCCGATGTCTTCGGAGGCAGAGATGACGAGGCGGCGGGCTATGAAGGCAGGGTCCTCACCGCCTTCTACCATGCGTGCCAGCCAGTAGATGGCGCCATCCGGGTCGCTGCCGCGAATGGATTTGATGAAAGCGGAGATGATGTCGTAGTGCATCTCGCCGTCCTTGTCGTAAGCAAGAGGGTTCTGTTGAAGGCGTTCGGTCACCATGTCATCCGTGATGAGGACAGGGTCGGTGGCTTCGGAATCTATCACCAGTTCGAGGATGTTGAGCAGCTTGCGGGCGTCTCCTCCGCTGAAGCGGAGCATGGCAGTGGTTTCTTTCAGTTCTATTTTCCGTTCCTTCAGCACGGTGTCCGTGGTGATGGCGCGTTGCAGCAGTTCCAGCAGGTCGTCCTTCTCCAGTGACTTCAGGGTATAGAGCTGGCAGCGGGATAGTAGCGGGCGGATGACCTCGAACGAAGGGTTCTCCGTGGTGGCGCCTATCAGCGTCACGGTGCCTTGCTCCACGGCTCCCAACAGCGAGTCTTGCTGCGACTTGCTGAAACGGTGTATCTCGTCGATGAAGAGGATGGGACTGGCTTGCGAGAAGAAGCGGTTGCTCTTGGCACGCTCTATCACGTCGCGTACATCCTTCACACCGCTGGTCACGGCACTAAGTGTATAGAAAGGGGTTTCCAGCTTGTTGGCGATAATCTGTGCCAGGGTTGTCTTTCCCACTCCCGGAGGGCCCCATAAGATAAACGAAGAGATACGTCCTGCATCAATCATCTTACGCAGCACTGCACCCGGTCCCACTAAATGTTTCTGACCGATATATTCATCTAATGTTCTTGGTCTAAGCCGTTCTGCTAATGGTTGCATAGTATGTAACTCTTAAAAAATCATTAATATCATGAAGCGTATACCGCCCTTCTTCACTCCCGGTATATCCGTATAGGTCAGTCGGCGTACATATTCTATGTGGAGCAGCTTGAAGATATTGTAGATACCTACACTGGCTTCCACATAGGGAGTCTTGCCCATGACGTGGCTGGTGGGTACACCGTCGCGCATGGGGAAGAGGAACAAGTCGGGATTGTTGCTCTTGTATGGGTTGTTCTTGTCCGTCAGCGTGCCCCACAGGCCACGGATGCGGAACATCTCACGCCACTTCAGCTTCTTGATGAGCGGGATGCGGTTGAAGAGTTTTCCGTTCATGTCGTAGCTTAGGTTGAGGGAGGCGTAACGGTCGTTCAGGAACTCCATGTTGTTGATGAGGTTGAAGGACTCGTTGTTCTGCGTGATGTACGAGAGGTTTGCCATCGGTAGGTTCAGCAGGGGGAAGGGAACGGTGTTCCATTGCGCACCGGCACGTGCCGTTACGTCCAGCTTGCCCCACGAGCCGAGCCAGAAGCGCTTCCGGATGCTGGCTTCCGTCAGGTTGAAGTTGTACTCTCCACCCAGCACACCCTTGAATCCGGCGGTGTGGGAGAGGGTGAAGGTGGGCGCATCCAACGATACGGGCACGCGGCGCTGCTTGGTGTTGACGAAGGTTTCACCGGGAGCGTAACGCAGGGTCACACCCAGCTCGGTAGTGGTGATGTCGTGCACCAGCGTATTCTTTTCATCCCACTGTCCGGGTGTTTCTCCGTTGTTCTTCCAGTATTGCAGTTGCCCCGCAGGCTGGTCGTTGCGGTGGCGTGCCATGGCCTGGACGGAGAAGCCGGTATTGGTCTCCAGCTCGTAGGTCAGCGTGGCGTCGCGCATGTAGGACATCTGGTCTACCGTGGTCCATTTCCAGCCGACAAACAGGTTGTCCTTGTCCGTGGCGAGGTACTTGTCCATGGGAGACATCACGTCGTAGGTGTACTTGAAGGCGATGTAGTGCTTCGGGAACTCCCACAATACGTATTCGCGTTTGTTGAAGGAGTAGGCCACCTGCCCGGAGTAGAACCATTTCTTGTCCTTGGTTCCGTAGGCGCCGTAACCGCTCAGGTTCCAATGCGGGTCGAGGTTACCGGTTGTCATACCGCTCAGACGGAAACGGGTGCCGTTGACGTAGTTGCTGGTTATCATTGTATTGATAGGACCGAAGTCGAACTTACTGGGATGTTTCTTGCTGCCCGTTTCCACGAAGTTCTCAATCAAGGCTTTCGCTCCGAAGATGACGTACTTGAAGCCGGGAATCTGTTCGATACGGTTCATGAATACGTCCATCGTGCTCTCCTTCTTGGTGAGAGGCACTTGGCGCACTTTCGCCCAATACTCGTCGCTCTTGGCAAGCATGTTCGCCTCCTTGATGACATTTCCTTTCAGGCGGAAGAGGCGGGGTTCTATCTCTGTGAACTGATAGTCGCTGTACTTGGTGGTCCGCTGTACTTCCAGGCCTTGGATGCCTTTCACAAAGTGCAGTTCCACGGTCATGTCGTCATCGGTCAGCACCCAGTTTCCGTCGGGCAGTTGTTCGAACTGCTGCACGATGTCGAGGTTTTCCACGAAGTTGACACCCGTCTTCTTGGGCAGGTTCATGGTACATTTCTTCACGGCATAGGTGGAGTCCTTCACCACGTAGAGGTGCCCCGTGAAACCGAAGTCCTGCGGGTTCTGGGGAACGAAAGTCAGATGCACGCACTCCTGCCTATCCACCATGAGCGTGTCCATCAAGTAGTATTTGTAGAAGCTGATGGCTCCGCGGCCGATGGGGCTGACGAAGCGGCGTTGCAGCAGGCGGATGTCGTCGTCGTAGATGTTGATGTCGGAGAATACGTCCGTAAGGATGGTCCCCAGCATGTCTCCGGTGTTGAAGAACTCTTCGATACCGGTGGAGTTCATACCTTCGATGATGGTCTTTTCGCTCTTGGGGTTTTTACGGAAAATGGTCTTGCTGGCCGTCTCCTTGATGGAGATGGGTAGAATCATTTTGTTGGTCTTGGGTGATACCTCCACCTGGTCTTTGAAGAAGGAGAATTTCTTGTAGATGCCTTTCTCCATTTTGTCAGGGGTGACGTCGTTGAGCGACATCTTCATCTTTTCGTACTTCTGGTACTGGTAGTAGTCGTTCTCTTCCAGTTTCAGTGCCTTCTTGTTCTCGATGACCTTCTTCATGAACTCCACGGCGGGGTTGTTCTTGCGGGAATATTTCTCCTTTTTGGGCTTCACCACGACCTCGGAGAGCATGATGTCATCCGATTGCAGTTTGACGTTCAGCACCCGGGTGCCGGGTTTCAGTTTTACTTTCTTGGTGATATAGCCTACGGCGGAGAACGTCAGCTCATCCCAGCCTTTGCGGGTTTCCACCTGGTATTCACCGTTTGCGTTGGAGATGCCGCCTACACCTTTCCCTTCATACTGTACGGTGATGTACATCAGCGGTTCGTTCGTGAGGGAGTCTGTGATGACACCCTTTATCTGGGCGGATGCGCTGATGGAGACGAACAGTGACAGCAGGAAAAGGGCGTAAATTGTATATCTTTGCTTCATAAGTTACAGATAATTCGGGCGCAAAGTTAACAAATTAAGGTTAATCAAGAAGCAAATATAGACTAAAGAAACGGGAGATATGGTTAAATGAACGTGAAAGTCGTATGTCTTGTTTGCCGGATACAGATAAAAAACGTACAGAATCCTTATAGAAAAGTTGCCGGATATAAAGGATAAAGTTGCACAACGTATGGAGAAAGTTCTATCCCAAGCCTTGGGATAGAAAGACCCAAGCTTGGGATAAGCGTCCGTAGGTTTGGGATAGACGTTTGCAAGCTTGGGATAGAATTTATGGAGGATTATGAATTGTTGCCGTTCAGTAGTGTCTGTACGATGCGTTCCGCCGTTCGTCCGTCCCAGCGGTCGGGCAGGGTGGTGTGCTTCCATTCTCCGTGCAGCAGCTTGTCGAGCGAGGCGGAGAGAGCGAAGGAATTTTCGCCTACCAGCTCGTTGGTACCGATGCGCCAGGTTTCGGGATGCTCGGCATAGGTATTGAGGGTGATGCAGGGGACGTCGAGGAAGGTAGCTTCTTCGGCGATGTTTCCCGAGTCGGTGACGATGCCCCGTGCCTGGTTGATGAGGAATCCGAAGTGCAGGTAACTCTGCGGAGGCAGGATGTGCAGGTTGGGAGCATTCACTTCCAGCGACTTCACCGCCTTTTGCACGTAGGGGTGTAGCGGGGCGACGATAGGCATGCCGCCGGCCTTCTCGATGACGGTCTGGAGCAGGGAGTGCAGTATGGCTTTCTTCTCCAGCAGGTCGCGGCGGTTGAGGGTGAGCAGCAGGTAGTTCCCTTTCCGCAGGCCGAGGCTGGAGAACCACATGGGCTGCACCAGGCGGTGGCGGTTGAAACGGATGGTGTCAATCAGTATGTTGCCCACGTAGTGGATATATTCGGGTATCATGCCCTCCTGGTTGAGGTTGCGGTTGGCCACCATGCCGGCGGTGAAGAGATAGTCGGAAATGGCGTCCACGATGGTGCGGTTCACCTCGCGGGGCATGTTCATGTCGAAAGAGCGTGTGCCGGCTATGACGTGCGCCACCTTCAGTCCGCGCTTCTTGGCGACGATGGAGCAGCTCATAGTGGCGGTCATGTCATCTACCACCAGTACGACTTGTGCCGGATGCCCGTCCAACTCCCGCTCGAAGGCGAGCATGATGGAGGCTGCTACCTGCGAGTGGTTGTGTCCGGTGACACCGAGGTAGGCATCCGGTTTCCTCATGGAAAGGTCGGAGAAGAGCGAGGCATCCAGGCTGGTGTCATCCTGCGGACCGGTGTAGACGATGCGGTAGGAGATGTTCTTTCCTGCCTCTCTGGCGGCGTCGATGGCGCGGCAGATGGGGGCTATTTTCATGAAGTTGGGGCGTGCGCCCGATACGATTGTTATTCTCATTGTCGTAGTTGGTGAAAAATGATACGACAAAAATACGTTTTCTTAGGGAAATTATTTGTTACTTTGCCTATTATTTTCAGAGTGTCTGTTGAAAATACACACTTATTCAATGTTTAATTTATAATTTTTAATTTTTAATTCTCAAAGTGATAATGCCAACATTTGTTCAGATACTCGATTTCATTGGCACATTTGCCTTTGCCATCAGTGGCATACGCCTGGCCTCGGCCAAGCGGTTCGACTGGTTTGGAGCGTATGTGGTGGGTTTTGTGACGGCCATTGGCGGCGGTACGATACGCGACCTGTTGCTGGACGTCACCCCGGGCTGGATGACGGATCCCATTTACTTGATTTGTACCGGACTGGCCTTGTTGTGGGTCATCCTCTTCGGTAAACATCTCATCCATCTGCACAATACGTTCTTCATATTCGACAGTATTGGCCTGGCACTGTTCACGGTGGTCGGCGTGGGCAAGAGCATCGCGCTGGGCTATCCCTTTTGGGTGGCCATCATTATGGGCAGCATCACCGGGGCTGCGGGAGGTGTGATACGTGACGTATTCATTAACGAAATTCCGCTGATATTCCGGAAGGAGATTTATGCGATGGCTTGTGTGGTAGGAGGGACCTTCTACTGGATGTGCCATCTTCTGGGGATGGAGTCTTTCGTGTGTCAGATTGTGGGCGGTGTGACGGTGTTCGTTACCCGCATACTGGCGGTGAAGTATAGGATTTGCCTGCCTATCCTTTCGGGCAATGAAGAGGAGCAGGAAGGGTAGTCCGTTATCTGCTATCTGAGAATCTCAGGGATTTTCCGGTGAAATTCCGGGCAATGTGCAAAAGAACTCCAGGTGTTAAAAATAAGATTCCCCGGCATTTGGAACCGAAATGTCGGGGAATCTTTCATATTCCTCGTTCCCCTGATAAGGGGGAAGGAGGATGGGATTGCTAAAGGGATAAAACAAGGTTAGAACAATGCATCCTTCGTGTTGAAAAGTTTGCGTTCGTTCAGTTTCACTACCTTGCCGAATTTTTCCAGTCGCTTCAGGTCAATGTTCTTTGGGTTGCCCATGATGGAAATGCAGTAAGGTTTGTCTTTGATGTTCTCTTCGTAGAATTTCACGATGTCGTCAAAGGTCAGTGCATCTACTTTCGGCAGGTTTTCCTTTGCTGGGTCGTCTGTGTAGCCTCTGTAGCCCAAGTCTACCAGTTCCATGGCTTTGTTGCGGAAGCTGGGGTGACTGGTCAGCATGGCTTGGCGGAGGTAGCTCTTGATGTTGTCGATACGTTCCGGATTTTTCGGCATGTCGTTGACGAGACCCATCAGTACGTCCAATGCATCGTTTGCCTTGTCGTTCTGGGTACCGATGTAGCCGCGCAGATAGCTTGCTTTTCCGGCTATGCCTTGCGTGCCGACGAATGCGTAGGCTGTATAGGCCATGGAGCGTTTTTCGCGGATTTCGTTCAGAACGATGCCGGTGAAGTCAAGACCGAAGTATTGGTTGAATGCGCTACGCAGCACGTCGTCCTTTTTGTCAGCCTTCTGCATCGGGATGTAGAGGTGGATTTGGGCTTGTTCTGCATCGTTGTTAGGCAGGAAGTAGACGGTGTTTTCGGTCACCGGCATCATGTCCTTTGCCTGTGGGGAGTTGGACGGGCGTTCGTTGGCCACCAATGGGAGGTTCTTGCTCAGGATATCGTATACTTGGTCGAAGGGGAGTGTTCCGGTGAAGAACACCTTTGCCTCGTAGTTGGAGGCGCGGTTGATGTCGCCCGTCAGTTCTGAAATCTGTAATTCGTAAATCTCCTTGTCGGTCAGTTCCTTGATGTAGTCTGATTTCTCTCCGTAGAGCATGTACTGCCGCAGTGCTTCGTTCAGGATGCTGACGTTGTCTTTGCGCTGCTGGCGCATACCCATTGCCGAACCTTTCAGACGTGCCAGTTGCTTTTCGTCCAGTTTTGGCATCAAAATCTGGCGTGAAAGTAGCTGGCAGGCTTGCGGCAGGGTGGCTTCGTAGCCCTCCATGATGATGTAGAGGTTGTCATCATCGGCTGTCACGTGGCAGGTTGCGTTCAGCTTGCTGAGTTCTTCTTTCAACTCTTGCGGTTCGTAGGCCCCCATGATGCCTGCGTTGTTCATCAACTGGGCGGCATAGCCAAGTTTTGGGAATTCGCGTTCACCGGCTCCGTATTGTACAACCAACTGGAATACGTTATTCTCCTTGTTGGGTGTGTAGTACATCTTTGAACGGTCGTTCAGTTGCTTGATTTGCACTTCGCCGTAGTCTGCGAATTTCTCCTCCATCTGTCCGATGGGCAGGTTTTTGAATTGTGTTGCATAGAGCGATTCTTTTCCTATCGGAGGTTCTACGGGTTTGTAACCCGGCTTCTCAATCTTGGCGTTCTTGTCAGGCTTTCCTTTTTCGATATATAGGGCCAGGTAATTGTCTGACAGATATTTCTTGGCTACTCGCTTGATGTCGTCAGTGGTGATGGCCATAATCTTGTCCTTGTAATTGAGTATGTCGCCCAAGTCCTGCTCGTTGTAGAAGGCGTTCATCAGTATCATGGCCTTGTCCTCGTTCGACTCCATTTCCAGGTCGAACTGGCGGCATTTCTCGGCTTTGATGGCATCAATTTTCCAGTCCTCGAATTCTCCGTTGGCGATTTGCTGGATGGCTTTCAAGGCTTTCTTTTCGGCGCTCTTGGTCGACTCGAAACGGCGCTGGTTTTCGTCGTAGAGGGGAATGGCCGCTACGATGGCGCGTCCTTGTTCGCGGAAAGTACGGGTGTAGGCTCCGGCGCTGGTCAGTTCACCGTCCAGTACCAGCTTGTCCATAGTTCCGGTCTGACTGTTGTTGTTCAGCAGTGCCAGGGCGATGTCCAGAGCGTCTTCGTCGGGATGTCCGGCAGGTACTCCATTGAATACCATTGCCACTTGCGGGTAGAATCCTACTTTAGCCGAATACTGTTTGCGGCCCTTTATTTCGAGGTTCTGGTAGACCTTGCGCTCGGGTGAGGGTTTAGCAGCCAGACGTCCAAAGGCGGCATTGATGCGTCCGCTGATTTGTTGGGCTTTGATGTTTCCTACGAGTACCAGTACCATGTTTTCGGGGACATACCATTGTTCGTAAAATTCAATCAGCTTGCTCAGGCGGGGATTCTTCAGATGTTCGGGCAGGCCGATGATGGAACGGGAGTAAGGATGTCCCTCAAAAGCTTTCTCCATCACGAACTGGTTCTGTGCACGTCCCTGGTCATCTTGTGAACGGTTATATTCTTCGTACACGTTTTCCAGCTCCGACTGGAAGGAACGGAATACGGGATGCAGGAAACGTTGTGAGGAGATTTCCAGCCATTTGTTTATCTGATAGGCAGGGAAGGAGCTGTGATAGAAGGTCCAGTCATAGTAGGTGCCTGCATTCACCCCTTTGGCGCCCATGCTTTCCATCAGGTTGGAGTATTCGTTGGGAAGTCCCAATTTTCCAGCTTTGACGGTCAGCTCATTGATTTCCTTGCTGATGGCTTCTTTTTTTGCCGGGTCGGCTTCTTCGGCCATCTGGTCGTACTTGGCGATGATTTCCTTGTAGATCGGTTCTTCTTCCGTCCAGTTCAGCGCGCCTATCTTGTCTGTTCCTTTAAACATGACGTGCTCCAGGTAGTGTGCAAGTCCCGTGTACTCTTCGGGGTCGTTGATGGAACCGGCACGTACGCCTACCAGTCCGAACACGTCCGATTTGGATTCATCTTCCCATATATATACGGAAAGACCGTTCTTCAGCTTGAACGCCTTCAGTCCTTGTCCGAAGGAGGGCAGGGAAATGATAAGGGTAGTCAGCAGAAGAAGTGACTTAAATTGAAATGATTTCATAAAATAAAGTGTTTTTATGTAATAAAAGTGTTTTCCTATATGTAGGCAAAGCTATAAAAAAATCACGTAACATTTACGAAATCTTCGGAAAAATGATAGTTTTCAGTATATAATATCACCCGTAAACTATCAGAGAGGGGGGTGTAAACTGTCAAATGATAGTTTTCACCCCTAATAAAAACCGTATTCCGTCCCCCGGGGCTTCAAATCTTCCTTATACTTGCAATCGTAAAACCTAAACCATTATTAACTATTTAAAAATTGAGCAAAGTATGAATACTTACAGTTTTAGAAAAGATTTGCTTGCAGTGCAAGAAGAACTGCTTCGCTTTGCATACAAGTTGACAGCCGACCGGGAAGAAGCGAATGATTTGTTGCAAGAGACATCTCTCAAGGCTTTGGATAACGAAGACAAATTTGAACCCGACACCAATTTCAGAGGTTGGATGTATACCATTATGCGCAACATCTTTATCAATAATTACCGGAAAATAGTTCGCGAACAGACTTTTGTGGACCAGACGGACAATCAGTATCACCTCAGCATGCCCCAGGACTCTGGTTTTGCCAGTACCGAGGGTGCCTACGACCTGAAAGAAATGCATCGCATCGTCAATGCCCTTCCACGCGACTATAAAGTCCCTTTCTCCATGCATGTGTCCGGTTTCAAGTACCGCGAGATTGCCGAACGCCTCGGCCTTCCGCTCGGAACGGTGAAAAGCCGCATCTTCTTTACGCGCCAGAAGTTGCAGGATGAATTGAAAGATTTCATCTGATAATAATTTGATAGTAGCAATATGATATATAACATATTACTTATGATGAATTTTTAAGGGTTATTCTTGACTATATGTCAGAATAATCCTTTATATTTGTATATGTTAAGTTAACCGAAGGAAAATCTCTTATTATTGACTATGATGAAAAAGGAAATTAAATTCAGTCTTGTTTACCGGGACATGTGGCAGTCGTCCGGTAAGTATCAACCCCGGGTAGACCAGTTGGTACGTATTGCTCCGTTGATAGTTGAAATGGGTTGTTTTGCACGCGTTGAAACAAACGGAGGAGCTTTTGAGCAGGTAAACCTTCTGTATGGTGAAAATCCCAACAAGGCTGTACGCGCCTTTACCGCACCTTTTAGGGAAGCAGGCATACAGACGCATATGCTCGACCGCGGGCTAAATGCACTGCGCATGTATCCCGTTCCGGCAGATGTGCGCCGGCTGATGTACAAGGTGAAGCATGCCCAGGGTGTGGACATTACCCGTATCTTCTGCGGATTGAACGAGACGCGGAATATAATTCCTTCTATCAAATATGCTCTGGAAGCGGGCATGATACCGCAGGCTACGCTCTGCATCACGTATTCTCCCGTCCATACGGTGGAATACTATGCCAGTATTGCCGACCGGTTGATTGAAGCCGGGGCACCTGAAATCTGCTTGAAGGATATGGCGGGCATCGGACGTCCGGGTATGCTAGGACAGCTTGTCAGAACCATTAAGGAGAAGCACCCCGATGTGCTGATACAATACCACGGGCATAGCGGTCCCGGACTTTCCATGGCTTCCATTCTCGAAGTCTGTGAGAACGGTGCCGACATCATCGATGTGGCGATGGAACCCATGTCGTGGGGCAAGGTTCATCCGGACATCATCTCCGTGCAGGCCATGCTGAAAGACCTGGGTTTCCAAGTGCCCGACATAAACATGAAAGCCTACATGAAAGCCCGTGCCATGACGCAGGAGTTCATTGACGAGTTCTTGGGTTATTTCATGGACCCCACCAATAAACATATGTCCTCACTCTTGCTGAAGTGCGGTTTGCCGGGTGGCATGATGGGCTCCATGATGGCCGACTTGAAGGGAGTGCATTCCGGCATCAACATGATACTGCGCGGTAAGAACGAGCCGGAACTCAGTCTGGACGACCTGCTCGTCATGCTGTTCGACGAAGTGGAATATGTATGGCCCAAGCTGGGTTATCCTCCTTTGGTGACTCCTTTCAGCCAGTATGTGAAGAATGTGGCTTTGATGAACCTCATGCAGCAGGTAAAGGGAGAGGAGCGTTGGACGATGATAGACAACCATACGTGGGACATGATTCTGGGCAAGAGTGGACGCCTCCCCGGTACTTTAGCGCCCGAGATAGTGGAACTGGCTAAGTCCAAAGGCTTTGAGTTCGTGGATACGGACCCGCAGCTGAACTACCCGGATGCTCTGGATACATACCGGAAAGAGATGGACGAAAACGGTTGGGAATATGGCGATGATGACGAGGAACTCTTCGAGCTTGCCATGCACGACCGGCAGTATCGCGACTATAAATCCGGCGTTGCCAAGAAACGTTTTGAGGATGACCTGCAGCGTGCCAAGGATGCGGCGATGGCCCAAAACGGATACTCGGAAGAAGAAATCAAGAAGCTGAAGCGTGCCAAGGCAGACCCGATAATCGCGCCTTCCAAGGGGCAAGTACTTTGGGAGGTTTCCGTCGAAGGTCCTTCTTCTGCTCCTTTCATCGGACGCAAGTACCAGCATGATGAGGTGTTCTGCTACATCTCTACGCCGTGGGGCGAATACGAGAAGATATGGACCGGATTTACCGGACGTGTGGTGGAAGTCTGTGCCAAGCAAGGGGATGTGGTCAATAAAGGGGATGTGATTGCTTATATCCAGCGAAGTGATATTTTTGCATAAAGTGGAGGATGACTGTTTTTCAGTCATCCTTTATCATCCAGCCATTTCTTGATGGTTTCCTTCAGCACTTCTTGAGTGAAGGGTTTGGTAAGGAAGTCGTTGCAACCTGCTTCCAGGGCAGCTTGCTTGTCGTGCTCGTAGGCATAGGCCGTAAGGGCGATGATGGGGACGTCCGGTACCAGTTCACGGATGATGCGAGTGGCGTCGATTCCGCCAAGGTTGGGCATTTTCATGTCCATCAAGATGAGGTCGGGGTGGACTTCCTCGAACATCGTTACGGCTTCCATGCCGTCTTTGGCATGTTTCAGCCGATAGAGTCGGCCTAAAATGGCGTTAATTAGGATGAAGTTGCTTTCTGTATCTTCGGCAATCAGGATGGTCTTGGAAGGAGGGGTAGGGAGTGCTCCGACCTCTTCATTCTTCGGGGAATCTCCGGGGGCTGCATTTTTGCCCCTCTGCTCTGTGGAGTGTGTCTCTGCTGTCGTTTCCTGGTTGTCCTCTTCTTTCTTTTCCGCCTCTGTTTTGCTGGTGGATTCCAGCGGGAGAACAAAAGTAAATGTGGTGCCTTTACCCACCTCTGAAGTGACGGATATGTTGCCACCCAGACGTTCGATGATGGTTTTGCAGATAGAAAGTCCCAATCCGGTGCCCTGGGCAAAGTTGTTCACCTTGACGAAACGTTCGAATATCCGGTCCACCTTGTCCGGTGCAATGCCCATACCCGTATCGGTGACGTGGAATGCTACATACTTGCCTTCCCGGCGATACCCGTAACTGATGTGCCCGGTGGTGGTGAACTTGAAGGCATTGCCTATCAGATTGGAAATGACCTGGAAAATCCGGTTCTTGTCTCCGTCAATCACGATATTCTCGTCAGAGGGTTCGTATATCAGTTCCACTCCTTCGGGACAGCGGAAAATATGTGCGTCGTGTATCTCCTTGCAGAGTGGATGGAGGCGTACGGGCGTGATGGTGAACTCCACGATGCCCGATTCTATTTTTGATAAGTCGAGGATTTCGTTAATGAGCTGGAGCAGGCGTTCATTGTTCGATTCCACTATTTCGTAATAGCCTAGCCGTTCTTCCTCGTTGGTGCTTTCGGCAATGATGCGCGAGAAGCCTACAATGGCATTGAGCGGTGTGCGTATCTCGTGGCTCATGTTGGCGAGAAAGGCAGATTTGAGCCGGTCGGAGGTCTCGGCTTTCTCCTTGGCTACGAGCAGTTCCCGTTTCATCTGTTCCATTTCCGTGATGTCCCATTCGATGTTCAGCAGGATGGGGGAGAAGTCGTTGCTTTCAATCTTCATCTTCCGTTTGTCCAGATAGATGGGATTTCCGTTTCCGTCGCGTTCTTCCGCAATCCAGTGCATCTCTTTGCCGGTTCTGGCTATTTCGATGTCTTGCGCCCTCTTTTCCTGAGCAGTCTCCAGAGGATAAAAATCGAAGTCGTCCTTTCCCAATGCCTCTTGTATGGGGATTTCGCGGTTATACGATTCGCGGTTGCGGTAGAGGTACTTGAAGTTGTTGTTGATGTCCTTCACAACAATGCCTGCCGGGAGGTTTTCGATGATTTTGTCCAAAATCTGGTTGAACTGTTTGATTTGCTGCTCATGCCGGATGCGTGTCGATACGTCTCTTCCGAATGTCCAGATGGTTCCTTCCCCTTTGTCGCTTGTCACCCAATAAGCGTTTCCTTCAATGGCGAGTACTTCCGGACGCTTGGGCAGCGGATGGTAGACGATGTATCCGTGGTTCGTCTCTCCACGTTTGACACGGTTGGCAAACTCTTTCCAGGATGTTTCATCCCTGCCGTATGAGGGCAGGTCGTATATCTTCATCCGGGTGATGTCTTGGCCATTACCGATGCCATGCCGTTCCTTGAAGCAACGGTTGCAGAATATCAGCGTGCCGTCTTCGTGTGCCGAATAAATGTCCTCGGTGGAGTTGTTGATGGCATGTGTCAGCAGATTGATGTCGTTGCGCCGTTTCTGTATGTCGGTAATGTTCTGTATGTATCCTTCTATAGTGACATTCCCGTCTTTCTGCCGTTCGCGGGCAAACGCTTTGAGGCGGATATAGAAAATGTTTCCTTTGAGGAAGATGCGGTAGTCCACGCTGTTTTCCATCTTGCCTTTCAGATTCTCTTTCATCCAGCCGGTAAAGCTTTTCCGGTCTTCAGGAAGGATAAGTTCCAGATAATTGTCCATATTGATGTGCTGCACCTCTTCCGAACACATGATACCCGTATGGCCTGCATAACAGAATATGCGGGTCTGGGTATCGTATTGCCAGTTTCCGATGAGGGCGGCCTTTTGTATTTCGTTGAGCTCGTGGTTTTTCTTTTCGAGTTCCAGTTTGCGCTGGCTGCGTTCTGTGATGTCGCGGTACTGGCAGAGGACCATGCCGTCGTACGGGTACATGATGCATTTAAAGTAATAGGTAGTGTGACCCAGTGTCATTTCGTAATTATGGACTGAACGTACCTTTTGCGTCAGTACCTTCTTGAACTCCGGATATACTTGGTAGTAAGTGGACGGCGGTATCAGTTGGAACAGATTCTTGCCCAGCAGCTTTTCTTCCTTCATGAACCAAAGGTTTACATTGTGCACTGCGATGTCCATGCAAATGCCGTCCCGGTTCAGAAGGAGCATGGTATCTGACGTCAGCTTCAACAGTCTCTCGGCGTTTTCAGCTTGTTTCAAAATGTTTTTCATTCTTACAGTATTAGTTTCATGCCCTTCTGGCCTTCTCCCATGCGCCGCTTGCATTGCCTGTGCGCTTGTGCAGGTAGTTGAATCCTCGTATGACGTTGACGTTCATGAAGAGGAAATAGTAGGGGATGAAAAGTATCTTGTTTTTTATATGCTTCATTGAAAGGTAGTACCCCCAACTTCCCATGAGGTAGAAAAGAGCTTGTAACAGCCAGATGATGGCATACAGTAATGGCGTGCTTGTCGTAAAGATGAGAATTGTGTTGAGGGGAAGCAATAGGAACAATAGGATAGGAGTGAGCGACCAGCGCAGCACCCAGTGGGAAATATATTGGAAACAGAATGTGCCGTAACGGAATGGGTTGAGCAGCGGACGCAGCCGCCAGATGGATTGCAAGCCCCCGGCAGCGATGCGCACCTTGCGCTTTTCTTCTTCGCGCATGTCTGCCGAGCCGCTTTCTACGGCATAGGCATTGGCACAATAGGCAATGGTGTGTCCCTGCATGACGATGCGCAGGGAGAGTATGAAGTCGTCGAGCAGCGTATCTGTCTGCATTTCCTCGAACAGCTCGCGGCGCACGGCAAACAGTTCACCCGCTGCGCCTACTGCCGAATAGAGGCGTGCGTCGAGCGCTTTGAGGGTGGATTCGTATTTCCAGTATAGCCCTTCTCCCCCCGAGGCAGCATTGTCCTTGCTTTGCACGGCGATACGTTTTTCGCCTGCCACGCATCCCACTTTAGGGTCGGTGAAGGCGTGCACTATCTCCCGCAGGGCTTCGCGGTTGAGGTGAGTATTGGCATCGGTGAACACGACAAGGGGCGTTTCTACGAAATGTATACCGCGGTTCAGGGCGGCTGTCTTGCCTTGGCGTTGGGGTTGGTGGAGGACGATGGCTTGCGGCCAGTGGGAGAGGCGTTCGTTGGTATGGTCGTTGCTGCCGTCGGTCACCCAGAGGATGCGTAGCTTGTCGGCGGGATAATCCAGCTCCAGGCAGTTGTGCATTTTTTCATCCACTACATCTTCTTCGTTGTAGGCGGCGATAAATAGCGTCAATGGGGGTAAAGCATGGTCGGCAGGCATCGGACGGGGCGCAGGCTTACGGAAACATTCTTTTATCTTGACCAGGATATATAATAGTATACCATATCCTATATAAGTATAGAACACTATGAATAAACTTATCCAGAAGAGTACTTCAAGGGCTTTCATGTATCCGCTCGTTTGCTTCCTTTTTTTGATAAAAAGAAATGTGATTGCCAAAAGTATGGATAATCTTTTACCGATGCAAGAAAAAGAAAAGAAAAATAAAATGTTTGTTTCTCAAGGTGTTCCGATGTTATAAGGAAGTGGGCTTCCTATAGAGGTGAGCTTGAATAACCTTGTGAGTGAGAGGCGATTAAAGGCTTTCAATCATCATTCTCCATAGGAAAGGGATGGGCAGGTAGGCAGGGCGTTACTCAAAACGCTTCTGTCATATTGAAGTAAAACAACATCTGGTTGTTTACCGTGTTTTTGCCTAAATCCAGGCGGACGTTCATGCGTGGCTGTACCTCAATGCGCAGACCTACACCATAGTTGGGCAGTACACCCTCTATCTTGCCGGGAGTGGGGCCCATGAAGCCGCAGCCGGTCCAGGCTACAAAACCTATGTGGTTGAGCATCCGCTTCACCCAAGTGCTGCGGTCGGTATTGAGCATCTGTCTGTACTCTGCCATGACCACATGCGAGGACTTGTCGCGATATTGCCCCATGTAGTAGCCGCGCAGGTCGAAAGGCGTTCCGGTGAGGGCATATTGCGTCAGAGGGACGTCACCGAACACGTTCTTGGTCTGTGCCGTCCACGCGAGCACCCTGCGCTTGCCCAGTGACTTGTATTGGCGGTAGTCTATCTCTAGGCGGTAGAAGGTCTGGTCGCTGCCGATGAACTTGGCGTACATCATGCCGCGGAAATCCAGATACATACCACGGTAGGCGTTGGCAGGGACGTCACGGCTGTCGTATGTCAGCAGGAAACCGAGGCCGGAGTTGAAGTTGTTATAGCCATTAGCCGTACCGCCTGCCTCTTTGTACGAGGGTTCGTCCACCAAGAACTTGCCGGGCTCCGTCAAGTGGTCGTAATTGATGTCGATTTGAGGTCCGGCAAAGATATTGCTGTTGCCCAGTCGGAAAAGGAACCAGGGGTTGATTTGCACGCCGCTGTACCGGTATTTGCTGGTACTGTCGCTTCGTACATAATCTTTATTGGTATTATAGCCGATGCCGTAAAAGTTTTCTTCCGTATTTTTATAGCTGAACTTTCCGAAGATACGGAAACGGTCGCCCTTAAAGAAGAGTTGCGGTTTGGAGAAGAGATTGATGCCACCGTTGAACATGAAGGCGATGGCCATGGGCACTACGGAGCGCAGCTGCGTGGTGTCGCTGGGGTTCATGCGGAAGGTCATCAGGGCGCTTCCTCCCAGCACGGCACCGAAGTCGGGGGTGTAGCTGGGTCCGCCCAGAATATTGTAATGCAGATTCCGGCGCGCTACCTTTTGCTTGCGTAGTTCTTTTTTTGTCAGTGCAGGAACGCTGTCGTTTGTGGCGGCCGCAGTCTGTTCCTGGGCATAAAAGGTGGTGGCGAACAGCACCAGTGCGATAATGCTTAGTATATATCTTTTCATGTCGTACGAAATGTGGGTGCAAAGGAAACTATTTTATCCCGAATAGTTTTCACTGTAATAGATAATAAATCTAAAGATGTCACTAAAATTATCAAAAAAGACATTACTTTTGTCTGCTTCACGAAGCAAGACATCAATAACTAAAAACACATAATCTGAATGAAGAAACGATTTTTATCTGTAATTGTTCTGAGTGCCGCACTGTTCTCTGTGCAGGCACAAGAGGGAAAGGGGGGTATCAGCCCCGAAATGCTTGGACAAATCAAGCAAAGTTATCAAGGCACGGCTGCCGACAAGGCGCTCCGCAATGCCATAGGCAATAATGACATCCGTGAACTGGCACTCAACCAGGAGAATATGCAGGGCATGGATACCCACTTCTCCATCAAGGTAGAATCCAAAGGCATCACCGACCAGAAGTCGTCTGGCCGCTGCTGGCTGTTTACGGGGCTGAATGTGATGCGTGCCAAGACTCTTGCCGAATACGGTTTTCAGTCTTTCGAGTTCTCCGAAGTCTATCCCTTCTTCTGGGACCAGTTGGAGAAGGCAAACCTCTTCTTGCAAGGCATCATCGACACCTCCAAGAGTCCCCTGACTGATAAGACCGTAGAATGGCTCTTCCAGCATCCGCTGAGCGATGGGGGTACCTTTACCGGTGTGGCCGACATTGTTTCCAAATACGGCCTTGTTCCCAAAGATGCCATGCCCGAAACAAACAGCAGTGAAAATACCTCCCGCATGGCCAACCTCATCTCTCTGAAGCTGAAAGAGTATGGTCTGCAACTGCGTGACATGGCTGCCGCCGGTGCCAAGCCCGAAGCTCTGGAGAAGGAGAAAACTACGATGCTCGGAACCATCTACCGCATGCTGGTGCTGAACCTCGGTGTACCTCCCACGGAGTTCGACTATGTCCGCCACGATGCCAAGGGTAATCCTGTGGAGACAGAGCATCACACTCCCATGTCTTTCCTTGAGAAATATGGAGACAAACAACTGCTGACCAACTACGTAATGCTGATGAACGACCCCAGTCGCGAGTATTACAAGTGCTATGAAATAGACTATGACCGCCATCGTTACGACGGCAAGAACTGGACTTATGTCAACCTGCCCGTAGAGGACATCAAAGAGATGGCCATTGCCTCCTTGAAGGACAGCACCATGATGTACTTCTCTTGCGATGTGGGCAAGTTCCTGAACTCCGAACGCGGTCTGCTTGATGTGAAAAACTATGACTACGAATCACTGATGGGCACCACCTTCGGGATGGACAAGAAGCAACGTATCCAGACTTTCTCCAGTGGCTCTTCCCACGCCATGACCTTGATGGCCGTTGACTTGAACAAAGACGGAAAGCCCGTAAAATGGATGGTAGAGAACAGTTGGGGAACCGCTTCCGGTTATCAGGGACATCTCATCATGACCGACGAGTGGTTCAATGAATACATGTTCCGTCTGGTAGTGGAGACAAAATATGTTCCCGCCAAAGTGATGGAACTGTTTAAACAAAAGCCCGTCTGCCTGCCGGCATGGGACCCGATGTTCGCTGAAGAAAAGTGATGATAAGGATTAGGGGTTAGGGATTAAGGATTAGTGGGCTGCACTATGATTCCGCAGGGTATTAATCCCTAATCCTTAACCCCTAATCCTTGTTCTCGTGTTCGTTAACGAAAGGGATTACGGAAATTTCTCCGTAATTCCTTTCTTTTTTACTCTTTATTCACGTTCTTTTTTGCTACTTTTGCGGCAAATTAATGAAACCATTATTTTAAATAAACGCATGGCAAATGTAATTAAGTTACGTAAAGGCCTTGACATCAACCTGAAAGGCGCTGCTGCCCAGGAACTTGTGTCTGTTAAGGAACCGGGATTCTATTCGCTGGTTCCCGATGACTATGCAGGCATCACTCCGAAAGTGGTGGTCAAAGAGCAGGAATATGTGATGGCCGGGGGACCCTTGTTTATCGACAAGAATCATCCTGAATTGAAATTTGTTTCGCCCGTTAGCGGCGTAGTGACAAGCGTGGAGCGTGGTGCACGCCGCAAGGTGCTGAACATCGTCGTAGAGGCTGCCACTGAGCAAGACTATGAGGAATTCGGCAAGATGGACCCGTCCAAGATGAGCGGCCAGCAAGTAAAAGAAGCTCTTTTGCAAGCAGGTATGTTCGCTTTCATCCGCCAACGTCCGTACGACGTTATCGCTGATCCGACGGTAACTCCGAAAGCTATCTTCATTTCGGCTTTCGACAGCAATCCGCTGGCTCCCGATTTCGAATTCGCGCTGAAGGGAGAAGAAGCAAACTTCCAGACGGGACTCGACGCTTTGTCAAAGATGGCAAAGACGTATCTGGGTATTAGTGTAAAACAAAAGTCTGCTGCTCTTGTGCAGGCAAAGAACGTTACCGTAACAGCTTTCGACGGACCACATCCGGCAGGCAACGTGGGTGTACAGATTAACCACATCTCTCCGGTAGTGAAGGGTGAAACGGTCTGGACCATCAGTGCCGAAGCCGTACTCTTCATCGGACGTCTGATGAATACCGGTCGTGTGGACATGACCCGTACGGTGGCTGTAACGGGTTCCGAAGTGTTGAAACCCGCTTATTGCAAGCTGAAAGTCGGCGCTCTGTTGACGAACGTTTTCAAAGGTAACGTGACTACCGACAAAGACCTCCGCTACATCAGCGGCAACGTGCTGACCGGTAAGAAAGTTTCTCCGAACGGCTTCCTCGGCTCTTTCGACAGCCAGCTGACCGTTATTCCCGAAGGAGATGAAATCCATGAAATGTTGGGTTGGATTATGCCGCGTTTCAATCAGTTCAGCGTCAACCGCTCTTACTTCAGCTGGTTGATGGGCAAGAAGGAATATGTGATAGATGCCCGTATCAAGGGTGGTGAACGTCACATGATTATGTCCAACGAATACGACCGCGTATTTCCGATGGACATCTTCCCCGAATACTTGGTGAAAGCAATCATTGCAGGTGACATCGACCGTATGGAGGCTCTGGGTATCTACGAAGTAGCTCCCGAAGACTTCGCTCTCTGCGAATTCGTATGTTCTTCCAAAGTGGAAGTGCAGCGCATCGTACGTGCAGGGCTCGATATGCTTCGTGCCGAAATGGCATAATCGGGGCGTATGGCAAATCGTAAATTGTAAATCGTAAAATCGTAAATATATTAATGAAAGCGTTAAGAAATTATCTCGACAAGATAAAGCCGAACTTTGAGGAAGGCGGCAAATTCCACGCATTTCGTTCGGTGTTTGATGGCTTCGAAACATTCCTGTTCGTGCCCAATGCCACTTCGAAATCGGGAACGCATATTCACGACTCCATTGACAGCAAACGCATCATGTCGATGGTGGTCATTGCGTTAGTACCGGCGCTGCTGTTCGGTATGTATAACGTAGGTTACCAGCATTTCCACGCTACCGGTGCTGCCGGAGGCTTCTGGGAAATGTTCATCTACGGTTTTCTGGCTGTATTGCCAAAAATCATTGTATCTTATGTAGTAGGTCTCGGCATTGAGTTCGTAGTGGCTCAGTGGAAGAAGGAGGAGATTCAGGAAGGCTTCTTGGTTTCCGGTATCTTGATTCCGATGATTGTTCCGGTAGACTGCCCGTTGTGGATTCTGGCGGTGGCTACTGCATTCTCTGTAATTTTTGCTAAGGAAGTATTCGGTGGTACGGGTATGAACGTGTTCAACGTAGCTTTGATTACCCGTGCATTCTTATTCTTTGCTTATCCTACGAAGATGTCCGGTGATGCCGTTTGGGTATCGGGCGACAGTATCTTCGGTCTGGGACAGTCGGTAGATGGTCTGACGGTAGCTACTCCGCTGGGTGCAGCCGCTACCTCGGGCGCCGTTCCGGAGTTCTCTTGGGACATGGTGACCGGCCTTATTCCGGGTTCCATCGGTGAGACAAGCGTTATCGCCATCGCTCTGGGTGCCATTCTGCTGTTGTGGACGGGTATTGCAAGCTGGAAGACGATGTTCTCCGTATTCGTAGGCGGTGCCTTCATGGCATGGGTGTTCAATGCAATCGGTCCCGAGACTCCGATGGCACAGATGCCTTGGTACGAACACCTCGTGCTGGGTGGTTTCTGCTTCGGTGCCGTGTTCATGGCTACCGACCCCGTTACATCGGCACGCACGGAGACCGGTAAGTATATCTTCGGATTCCTGATTGGCGCCATGGCCATCATCATCCGTGTGCTCAACCCCGGTTATCCCGAAGGTATGATGCTTGCCATCCTGCTGATGAATATCTTCGCTCCGCTGATTGATTACTGTGTGGTACAGGGCAACATCAGCCGTCGCGAAAAACGTGCAATCAAGTCTAACAATTAAATACCGGAAAAGAAATGAATACCAATAGTAATAGTTATACTATCATTTATGCTTCGGTAATGGTTGTTATCGTTGCATTCCTGCTGGCATTCGTAAGTTCTTCTTTGCGCGAGACGCAGAACAAGAACGTGGAACTTGACACGAAGAAGCAGATTCTTGCTGCACTCAACATCAAGGACGTAAAGGATGCCGAAGCTGAATATAATAAATATGTAAAGGGCGATATGCTGATGAACGTTGACGGTACGCTGACAGAGAATACCGGTGCATTTGCTACCGCTTACGAGAAGGAAGCCAAAGAAAATAACCGTCTGCACGTATTCGTGGCAGAGGTTGACGGCGAGAAGAAATATGTATTCCCCGTTTATGGTGCCGGTCTTTGGGGCGCTATCTGGGGATATGTTGCACTGAACAGCGACAAGGATACCGTTTACGGTGTTTACTTCTCCCATGCCAGTGAGACTCCGGGTCTGGGTGCCGAAATCGCCAGCACGCACTTCCAGGGAGAGTTCCCCGGAAAGAAAACGTTGGAGAACGGCGAGGTGGCTCTCGGTGTTGTAAAGAACGGCAAGGTCGAGAAACCTGACTATCAGGTGGACGGCATTTCCGGTGGTACCATCACTTCTGTAGGTGTGGATGCCATGTTGAAGGCTTGTCTGAGCAGCTACAAGAACTTTTTAACTAATAATAATGAGGAGGAATAAGAATATGGGACAATTGTTTTCAAAGAAGAATAAAGAAGTATTCTCTACTCCGCTGGGATTGAACAACCCCGTTACCGTGCAGGTATTGGGTATCTGTTCTGCTTTGGCTGTTACTGCCAAACTGGAGCCTGCCATTGTGATGGGTCTTTCAGTGACGGTGATTACAGCATTCTCCAATGTAGTGATTTCACTGCTGCGCAAGACGATACCCAACCGTATCCGTATCATCGTTCAGCTGGTGGTTGTTGCCGCGTTGGTAACTATTGTAAGTGAGATTCTGAAAGCTTTTGCTTACGATGTAAGTGTGCAGCTTTCTGTATATGTAGGTCTGATTATTACCAACTGTATCCTGATGGGACGCTTGGAAGCATTTGCCATGCAGAACGGTCCCTGGGAATCTTTCCTTGACGGTGTGGGTAATGGTTTGGGATATGCCAAGATTCTGGTAATCGTAGCCTTCTTCCGCGAGCTTCTGGGTTCGGGAACGCTGCTCGGTTTCAACATCTTGAACTATGAACCTCTGCAGAAGTTGGGCTATGTGAACAACGGCTTGATGCTGATGCCGCCAATGGCGTTGATTCTCTGCGCTTGCATCATCTGGTATCAGCGTGCACGTCACAAAGAATTGCAGGAAAAGCAGTAATAAATAAATGAAGAATGAAAAATGAAAGAATGAAAAATGGGCTGCTCTGCTGCAGTACAAGTTCTCATTGCTTTAATTCTTTAATTCTTTAATTCTTAATTTATCGAAGAGATATGGAACATTTAATAAGTTTATTCGTCCGCTCTATCTTTGTGGACAACATGATATTCGCGTTCTTCCTCGGTATGTGTTCTTACCTTGCCGTATCGAAGAATGTGAAGACTGCCGTAGGACTGGGTATCGCCGTAACTTTCGTGTTGGTGGTTACGCTTCCGGTCAACTATTTATTGCAGACCAAGGTGCTGGCTGCCAACGCAATCATTGAAGGCGTTGACCTCAGCTTCCTGAGCTTTATTCTTTTCATTGCTGTAATCGCAGCTATCGTTCAGTTGGTGGAAATGATTGTAGAGCGTTTCAGCCCTTCGCTGTATGCTTCACTGGGTATCTTCCTGCCGCTGATTGCTGTAAACTGTGCCATCATGGGTGCTTCCCTTTTCATGCAGCAGCGCATCACGCTGGGTGAGAGCGACCCGAAATTCATCGGTGGCATTGCTGATGCTGTCTCTTATGCGTTGGGCTCCGGTATCGGTTGGTTGCTGGCTATCGTAGGCTTGGCTGCCATCCGTGAGAAAATGGCCTATTCTGACGTTCCGGCTCCACTGAAAGGACTGGGCATCACGTTTATCACTGTAGGTCTGATGGCAATGGCATTTATGTGTTTCTCTGGTTTGAACATCTAAAAGAAAGGAATAAAACAATGGATATGAATATGATATTAGCAAGCATTGGAGTATTCCTCGTGGTTGTCATCCTGCTTGTTGTTATCCTGCTGGTTGCCAAGAATTTCTTGGTGCCTTCGGGTAATGTAAAACTGACTATCAATGGCGACAAGGAACTGGACGTAGCTTCCGGTTCTACATTGCTGAATACGCTGTCTGTAAACGGTGTGTTCCTTTCCTCCGCTTGCGGTGGTAAAGGTTCCTGCGGACAGTGCAAATGCCAGGTAATGGAAGGTGGGGGTGAAATCTTGCCTTCTGAGACTCCGCACTTCAGCCGTAAGCAAATACAAGATCACTGGCGTCTGGGTTGCCAGGTGAAAGTGAAAGGCGATATGGCCATCAAGGTTCCCGAAAGCGTACTGGGCGTAAAAGAGTGGGAGTGCGAGGTTATCTCCAACAAGAATGTGGCTACGTTCATCAAAGAGTTCATCGTTGCATTGCCCAAAGGCGAGCACATGGATTTCGTTCCGGGTTCTTATGCGCAGATTAAGATTCCTAAATATTCGATGGATTATGATAAGGACATTGACAAGAGCCTTATCGGTGATGAGTATCTGCCTGCATGGGAGAAATTCGGTCTGCTGGGCTTGAAGTGCCGCAATGACGAAGAAACCATCCGTGCCTATTCTATGGCCAACTATCCTGCCGAAGGCGACCGCATTATGCTGACGGTACGTATCGCCACGCCTCCGTTCAAGCCGAAAGACCAGGGCCCGGGCTTCATGGATGTAATGCCGGGTATCGCTTCTTCTTATATCTTTACCCTGAAACCGGGTGATAAGGTAACCATGAGTGGCCCTTACGGAGACTTCCATCCGATATTCGACTCCAAGAAGGAGATGATGTGGGTCGGTGGTGGTGCCGGTATGGCTCCGTTGCGTGCACAGATTATGCACATGACGAAGACACTGCACACTACAGACCGCGTGATGAATTACTTCTACGGTGCACGTGCATTGAATGAAGTGTTCTATCTGGAAGACTTCCTGCAGATTGAAAAGGATTTCCCCAACTTCAAGTTCCATCTTGCACTGGACCGTCCCGATCCGGCAGCCGATGCAGCGGGCGTGAAGTATACTCCGGGCTTCGTACACAACGTAATTTACGAGACTTACTTGAAAGACCACGAAGCTCCCGAAGACATCGAATACTACATGTGCGGTCCCGGTCCGATGTCGAAAGCTGTTGAGAAGATGCTCGACGACCTCGGTGTTCCAGCTCAGAACCTGATGTTCGATAACTTTGGCGGATAATCTTCCTTGTCCGTCTTGAGATAAAAAAAACTCCGGCTTGTCCTTCAGGGCTTTGCCGGAGTTTTTTGTTCGGGGCATTTCCTCTCTAATGAAAGAAAGTGGAGTGGATTCTTCGTCGCTTTTTCTTTATTCCTTGATATGAATCAGTGCATTTGCCAGAATGGCTGTTACTTCTCCGGTGGTAATTCCTGTTGACACAGACCTCGTATGAATGGTTCTTGGTGAAGGAGAATGCGGTCTTTCAGAGTTTTCATGTTGGATGTTTTATTGAATGTTATCGTTTTCCTCTTCTGTTTCTTCTTGAATGGTGTCTTTGGGCAGCAATCTTGGAGAAATGCGTTTCTTGGGAGTGAGGCTCATGCCTTTCAGCATTTCGGCTTGGCGCACTACGCTGCCGTTACCGTCCGAGAGCTGGTTGAAGGCTTTGTCGTAATCCCTTTGCAGGCTGGCCAGCCGGTCGCCGATACCGAGGAAGGTGTCGGTAAAGCCTGCAATCTTTTCATATAAGATGGTGCCGCGCTTGATGATGGCCTGTACATTCTTTACCTGGTTCTCCTTCTTCCAAAGGTCGAGCGAGAGGCGCAGGGCGCTAATCAGGTTGGTGGGGCTCATTAGTACCACCTTTTTGTTGTAGGCATATTCCCAGAGGTGGGCATCGCTTTGGATGGCGAGGAGGTAGGCACCTTCGGTGGGGATGAACATCATAACGAAATCCGGTGATTGGGCGTCGTAATGCGAGTAGTCTTTATGGCTGAGCTCGTCGATGTGGGAGCGGACAGATTGCAGGTGTGCTTTCAGGAAGTGTGCCTGCTCCTCCTTGCTTTCGGCAGAGGTGTAGGCAGCATAGGCAGTCAGCGACACTTTGGAGTCGATAATCATTTCCCGTTCGTCGGGGTATTTCACGATGATGTCGGGCTGCATCTTCTGCCCGCTTTCCTCGTTGATGATGGCTTCGCCCCGTTCGTCTTTTAGAAACTCCTGGCGGAAGTAGTGTTCGCCTTCAATCAGTCCGGAGGCTTGCAACAAACGTTCCAGAATCATTTCGCCCCAGTTGCCTTGCATTTTGGAGTCTCCTTTCAGGGCACGGGTCAGGTTGTTGGCATCTTCGCTGAGGCGGTTGTTCAGTTCCACCAGTTCCTTGATGCGTTCACCCAGCGAGAAGCGTTCTTTGGCTTCGGTGCTGTATACTTGTTCCACCTTTTGGCGGAAGTCCTTCAGGTTATCGCCCAGCGGGCGGAGCAGATTGCCCAGGTGTTCGGTATTCAGCCTGGTAAAGTCTTCGGCTTTGCTCTGGAAGATACGGTTGGAGAGATTCTCGAACTCGGTGTTCATGCGCTTGTGCAACGCTTCGGCTTCTTCCTTCTGCAGCTTCAATAATTCTATTTCCTTCTTTGTCCCGCTGATTTCTGCCCTCAGTGCGGCAGATTTGCGGTCTGCCGCCAGATAGCCGACTACGGTTCCGATGATTATCCCTATAATCAGTAATACTATCTCCATAGGTGTTTTGAAGTGTCCGCCTTATTGTGTCAATATTTCGTTTCCGTCTTCAGTAATCAGGATTTGGCTTTCCCATTGGGCAGAAGGCAGTCCGTCGTCTGTGCAGACGGTCCATCCGTCGGCTTCGTCGATAAAGACTTCGTAGCTTCCCATGTTAATCATCGGTTCGATGGTGAACGTCATGCCCGGCACTATCAGCATGCCCGTACCACGTTTGCCGAAGTGTTCCACATCCGGTTCTTCGTGGAACTTGACGCCGCAGCCATGTCCGCAGAGGTCGCGTACCACGCTGTATCCGTTCTTTTCCGCATGCTCCTGGATGGCGGCGCCTACGTCACCGAGGCGTGCCCAGGGCTGTGCGGTCTGTATGCCTATGTCACGGCATTCTTTGGTGACCTGTACCAGTCTCTGCATGTCGGGGCTGACTTCGCCAATCATGAACATGCGTGATGCGTCGGCAAAGTAACCTTTGTAAATGGTGGATACATCGACATTTACAATGTCACCGCTTTTCAGGAATTCCCTGGTGCTGGGAATGCCGTGGCACACTACATCGTTGATGCTGGTGCACACACTTTTGGGGAAGCCTTCGTACATGAAGGGGGCGGGGATGGCGTCGTGGTCTGTGGTGAAGCAATACACCATATGGTCAATTTCAGCTGTGGACATGCCTTCGCGAATGTTCTCGGAGAGATAATCCAGCAGGGCCGTGTTGATTTTGGCGCTTGCGCGGATACCGGCCAACTGCTCCTCGGTGCGGAGTGCGCTTCGCATCGGCAGTTTATATCCTTCTTTCTTATAATGTTGAATTTTGGCTTCTACTTCGTCGGAATAGTTTTTAGGAGTAAACCGGACTCCTTTCATGAACTTTTTCATTGTCTTTTCTTTTTTATGAGACTGCAAAAATACACAATAATGCAGGTGCTTGTACTATCAAGAGCCGAAAAAACATTCGTTTTCTTTATCCCGATACCAGCTTAGAGGGTATTCACCACTTCTATTTCGCTTCTTGAACTGTCTATCCTCCGTACTTGTATCTGGGTCTTTATGCGCTCTTTCAGTCCTTCCACGTGACTGATGATGCCTACCTTCTTGCCACCCATCCGGTGCAGTTTTTCCAATGTGTCCATAACGGTGTTCAGATAGTCGCTGCTCAGTGTGCCGAAACCTTCGTCGATGAACAGTGTGTCTACCGAGAGGCTCTGGCGGCTGAGGGAAGAAAGTCCGAGGGCAAGTGACAGAGATACCAGGAAGCTTTCGCCGCCCGACAAGGTGCATGCCGGACGTGCCGAGCCTCCTTGATGGAAGTCGCGCAGCAGGATGGTGAGCGAACCGGCCTGGCACTCCAGTTCGTAGCGGTCGGTCAAGTGTTGCAGATAGAAATTGGCGCCTGCCAGCAGTTCTTTTAAGACGAAGCTCTGGGCTATGTTGCGGAAGTTCTTTCCCCGTTCGTCACCGAAGTGGTGGCAGAGGCGGTCCCACTTCAGATACTCTTCGCGTAGCCGGTCGGCACGTTCCTTTTCTTCCTTTATCCGGTCGATGTTACGGGTGTTTTCTTCCAGGCGTAACTTCTGCTGGCCGATGGATTGGTTGCCGACGGTTATCTTTTCTTCGAGATTCGCGATGAGTGCATCCAGGGTTTCGAGGTTCTCGTTTTCTTCTATTTCGGGCTTCCGGTTGATGTGCTCTTCCACTTGTCCGGTGGCCAGATGAAAGGCGGTCGATGCAGCTACTTCTTCCTCTTTAAGTGTCTGCAATGAGGCACGCAATGCTTCTATCCGGGAGCCGGACCAAGCGGATAGGACGGTGATACGCTCCTCGTCGAGAGTGGGGTTGGCGGCATAGAACCCGGTTAAATCCTTTTGCAGCCTTGCCATTTGGTCTGCGGTGGAGGATATGCTTTGTTTCAGTCCGCTTGCTTGTGTATTCAGATTATTCCAGGCAATCCCCAGGTCCTTGATTTCCATTTCCTGTGTTGCTGCAGGTGCGTTGCGCCAGTCGGGGAATGCGGCATCGATGCTTTCCTTGTTGATGTTTATCCCTTCCAGCTCTTTGTGGATAAGGGCAATGGCGGATTTCAGTTCTCTTTGTTTTTCCTGCGCCAGACGGTAGTTGCGCGTAGCTTGCGTCAGGCGGTCAATAAAGGAGAGGGGGGAGTTCTTCCATTCCGTGTTCCATCCTTCCCAGAGGATGTGGGGAGTGACGCGGTCCATGGTGGCACGTATGTTCTCTTTTTCGTTGGCGGTGAGCGACTCGTAATTGACGATGCTGTTTTTCAGCTCATTCAGCACTCTGTCGGCAGAGTTGAAGGCTTGGCGCGCAACGTCCACATGTTTTTGGCATTCGTCCTTTTGCCGTTGCAGAGTTATGATTTGTGTGCTGAGCTTTTGAACTTCAGTGAGCTTTTCGTTCAGCTTGTCTGCTTCCAGCTTGTTCTCTTCCAGTAGCTTCTTCAGAGCGTCGCCGGTGGTTGTGGAGAGGCCGATGCCGTTGCATTGGGCGCATTTGGCTTGTGCGTCAGCGTGGGCAAGGTTGTAGCTCCGGAGTGCTCTTGCTGTAGACTGACGGGCATTCTCTGCCAGTGTTCCGTAGGTCTTGGATTCTGTCCGGTTGTTGTTCAATGCCTGCTCGGCTTCCTTGTATTCTTTCTCTCTTGTTTCCAGGGATGTGCGTATGGGAGCAAGGACAGACTGGAAATCTTCATCTTTGCAGAGCGATTTTATTTCTTGTCCGCACACGGGGCAAGTATCCCCGACGGCAAGCCGGGAGCGTGCTTCCTTTGCCCACTCTTCTATGGCTTCCTTTTGCTTGTCGTACAGGGTGCGGATGTCATCATAACTTGTTTTCCTGCTGTCGAATGCCGTTTGCAGGAGGACGTATTGCTTTTGGCACGCCTCCACTTTGGCGTTCAACGTCTTTTCGTTTTCCTTTGCCTCGTTCAGTGTCCTTTCCGTTTCGGCCAGCAGAGACAAGGCATTCAAGGCTTGTAGCAGGTTCTCCCGTCCGGCGTCGAGTTTGTTTTTCTTGTCTTGCAGGGCAGGGCAGTCCATGGTTTCAAGCTGCTTGTTCCGTAGGTTTATTTCGTTTTGCAGTGCATGGTTCTCTTGTTCTTTCCGGGTGAGGGCGGCTTCTTTATCGGTGCGCTCTTTAACCTTCACGGGTTGTTGTGCGGCAAGTCTTTCAAGCTGCGCGTTGTAGGTGCCGATGCGCGTTTGGGCATCGAGTGCGGATTTTAGGCCGGTAATGATGGACTGGCTTTGCTCGAACATGGGTAGTAAGGGCGAGTGCTCTTGCAAGTACTTCTCGGCACGATGCAGCTTGTCTTCTTGCTCTTTTAGGAAACTGCATAGCCACTTGCTTCCTCCGTCCAGCCGGGCGAAGGATGCTTTCAGTATCCCGGCTTGTGCATGGTTCTGTTGTTGTTGCTGTTGCTGCTGTTTCAAGGTAGAGAGCCAGTTGCGGGCATCGGCGGTGGCATTCCATTCCTTAATCAGCAGTTCTTTCTGTTTGAATTCGTTCGATTGCAGTTGCGCTTGCTTCCCTTCCCACATTTTCTTTTGCTGTTCACGGGCGAGGAGGAGTCCTGCGTATTTCTTCAGCCAGTCCCGTCTAGCGAGGGCGATGGTCTTCTGCTCATTGGCTTCCTTGACTCCGGCATTTTGCGTGGCTATGGCTTCATTGATTGTGGCGACTTCTTCTTCTGTCAGGATGTGGATGCTTTCCAGCTTCCGGTTCTGGTTTTCGTATTCCGTCCGTCTTTGCTTGGTGGAGGCATATATTTCGGCACCTATTTCGGAGTAGATACTTGTGCCGGTCAGCTTTTCCAGAATATCCGATTTTTCGCCTTCCTTGCTTTGCAGGAACTTGGTGAAGTCGCCTTGCGCCAGCATGGTGGTGCGGCAGAATTGTTCGAAGGTCAACCCCACTGCAGCTTGTATTTCCGCTTTTATCTCATTTTTTTTGTTGAGTTGTATGCCGGTCTTTCTGTTTTCCAATGTCCAGCGCACATCCTGCACGGTTCCTGAAATTTTGCGGTGCGCCCGTGCTACGTACCATCGGGCGGTGTAGGGCGTTTCGTTCGAGCCGGTAAACTCCAGCTCCGTCCATGCTTCACTGGTGTTACGGCGCATCAGTTGCCGGCTGTCGTTGATGGCAATGTCTTCCTTTTTGGCAGAGAAAGTCTGGTTCAGGTCTTTGTATTTTTCGTTCTCGGCATGGTCCATGCGGGGCGTGTCATTGTAGAGTGCCAGGCAGATGGCGTCGAGAATGGTTGTCTTGCCTGCCCCCGTCTCTCCGCAGATAAGGAAGAGGGATTCTTCACTTAGCAGTCCGTTCTCGAAGTCGATGACGGCATCTTCTATGGAGGCAAGGTTCTTTATGGTGAGTTTCTGGAGTTTCATGTTCCGGACGGATGATTATGGGTTGTTCTTGCTTTTCACTTTTTGCACGGCAGTCTCCATCAACAGGCAAAGCTCCGCATCCATCTCTTCTCCTTCGGTTTCGCGGTAGTAGAGTCTGGCTATTTCCAGGGGAGACATTTCCTGCATTTCCTGGATGGAGATATGCTTGCTCTCGTCAGTGTCAGCCTGCCGCTCTCGGGTGGTCTTGATGTAGCAGTATTTGCATGCCTTGCCTTTGGCGGCGTTCGAGGCTTTTTCGTTGCAGTCGGGTGGCAGGTAGCCGTTTGTCAGCACATTCAGACGGAGGTATGCAGGTGTCTCTTCCGGGTATTCTTCCAGTAATTTCAAGGCGTCTTCGAAAGGCGTCGGGTCATGGGGAAGCGTGACGAGGGGAATTGTATTTTCAATTTCCCTTGTACTGATTTGTGGTTCTGCACCTTTCTCCAACTTGACGATGGAGACGGAGTGCGGATAGGTTTCGTCGAAGCTGACGGGGAGGGGGGTACCGCAATAGCGTGCGTGGTGATGACTGCCTTTGATGTCCTGAGGGCAATGGATGTGCCCGAGTGCCAGATAGTCGTACCCTTCTCCCATAGCGCTGAGGGGAACATACTCTATTCCGCCGATACTCTCATCGTGTCCGCTGCGGTCGCTGCCTTCGATGGAGAGATGAGCCATGAGGACGACGGGAAGCTGTGCCGTATTCCGTTTTTTCACTTCGTCCAGCAACGCCTGGAAGAAGCGTGCCTGCCGTTGGTCGCGCGGTGTTTCAGAGTCCAGCAGGGGGAAGTTTTGCGGATAGACGTGGGGCACGGCAATAACGTAGCCTGTTGTCCCTTTTTCATTGTCCACCTCGATGATGTGCTTGTCCAGATTCACTTCCTCGGCCGTACGTTCGATGTTCCCCACGACGTTCAGGCCGAAGTGTTGCCATAGGCTGCTGTCTATCTCCAATTTCGAGCTGCTGTCATGGTTTCCGGCAGTGACTACGATGGCCATTCCGGGGCAGGCTTGGTGAATGTCCAACATGGCGTCGGTGTACATCTTCTGCGTGGCGGCGGCAGGAGCGGAGTAGTGGTAGATGTCTCCGCTCACCACCATGGCGTCGGGCTGCTCTTCGGCCACTATGCAGGCGAGTTGCCGTAGGAAAGCCTGCTGCTCGGCGGTGCGGTCGTAGTTGTAGAGGGTGTGTCCCAGGTGCCAGTCGCTGGTGTGTAGTATCTTCATTGTTTTTATGGTTTCAATGGGTGTGGGTTACTGTTTCTTTAAAATATAAATCTTGTGTGTCCCTCTTCCTTTGTAGTCAATGCCCGATTCGGGATTGGCTATCCATTCGCGCAACTCGCGGGAAGCGGCGGACTTCAATAAGCCGGTCAATCGGCAATAGTCGGCTTGGGTCATGAAGCTGTTCTTCTCCAGGTACTTTTTGGCCCGTTCCAGCCGTTCCTGTGGAGAGAACATCTGTGAGGAGCGTTGGAATTTGTCGGCGGAACGTTTCAGATGGCACTGGCGGGCTGTACGGTACAGTAGTTCTTTGTCCGCCTTGAAGTGAATGTCCTTCAGGCAGATGCTGGCTGCGTTTCGCTTGGTGTCTCCTTCTTCGCCCGTCTCCCGTTCGCGGTCTTGGCGCAAGCCGAGGGCGGGGGTGAATACTCCTAAGTTGTCAATCTTCACGGAGTAGCCTTGTCCCATTTGGTAGGCTATTTCGTCGGTGATGGCTTGCATCAGTCCGATGATGTCGCCTCGTGTGAAGGATGAGGCGTATGCTATCTTTTCGGTGATGGTTTCCAGGTCCACCTGTCCGTATAGTTTCATTCGTGGGTAGAGGATGCGTTTGCCGTCTTCTCCCGGCAGGTTCAGTTCCTGCATGTTGTATTCTGCCATGATGGTGATGTTGTTATGAGGTTCGTTCGTCTTCGGGGTTTGCAAAGTTTATCCCAAGGTTGCGGATGCGTGTCCCAAGGTTGGGGATTTCTATCCCAAGGCTTGGGATAGACAAACCAAGGGCGAAGGTAATTCTTTATCTCTATACTTGCAAACTTTACTATTGGTAGTTAGGAAGTTTTTTATTGCTAGTCGGGAAGTTTTTTGTTAGGAGTTGAGGTGAGAAGAGTCCTATTTTGTATCTTTGGAACAAATTGATGAGAGTGGAGAAATCCATTCAAAAAATGATATATATGATATGAGAACACTTTCTAATTCTGAACTGACAATTAAAGTCTCCCCGCATGGGGCCGAGTTATGCAGCATCTTGCATGATGGAAAAGAATATCTTTGGCAGGCAGACCCTGCTTTCTGGAAACGACATTCTCCAGTGCTTTTTCCCATTGTAGGCAGTGTTTGGGAGAATGAATACCGCCACGAAGGCGTTTCCTACGCGTTGACGCAACACGGTTTTGCCCGCGATATGGAGTTTGAATTGGTGCTTGAACAGGAAGATGAGGTGCGCTATCGGTTGGTTGACAACGAGGAGACACACAAGAAATATCCTTTCCCGTTTTGCCTTGAGATAGGCTATCGGATAGAGGGAAAGAAGATTGAAGTGCTTTGGAAAGTCATCAATACCGGAACATGCGAAATGCACTTCCAGATAGGAGCCCATCCGGCTTTCTATTACCCGGACTATGATGTGGAGACAACAGACCGTGGATATTTCGGCTTTGACAAGACGGAAGGTTTACGCTATATTCTTATCTCCGAAAAAGGCTGTGCCGCCCCGGATAAGGAATATTTGCTTGGGTTGACAGACGGCCTGCTGCCTTTGGACATACACTCCTTTGATGAAGATGCCCTGATTCTGGAAAACAGTCAGGTGAAAGAGGTTACATTATATGATAAGGAGAAGAAACCTTATCTGAGTCTGTATTTCGACACTCCGGTGGTGGGGTTGTGGTCGCCTCCGGCCAAGAATGCCCCGTTTGTCTGCATCGAGCCGTGGTACGGGCGTTGTGACCGTGCCCGTTATAAGGGCGAATATAAGGATAAGGACTGGATGCAGCATTTGGCGCCGGGAGAAGTCTTTAATGGTGGGTATACAATTGATATAAGATAAAAAATGAAGAAGGATACTGAAAATAATTCGGTATCCTTTTTATTTGGAGAATGCAATGTCATTATCTTTGCGCCCGGTAAAAAATATAGGTTGTTTTTTAAGGTATGAAGAAGAGTCTTATTGCATTGGCATTCGGTACATTGGGGCTGGGAATTGCCGAATTTGCAATGATGGGTATTTTGCCCTATGTGGCTACTGATTTGGAAGTCAGCATTCCCGTGGCCGGTCATTTCATCTCTGCGTATGCGTTGGGTGTCTGTTTTGGTGCGCCCATGCTGCTTCTGGCCCGCAAGCGTCCGTTGAAGCAGATTCTGCTGGTTTTGATGACATTGATGATTGTGGGTAATATTTGTGCGTCTATGGCGCCCAATTATTGGGTCTTGCTGTTGGGACGTTTTGTTTCCGGGCTTCCTCATGGCGCTTATTTTGGAGTGGCTTCCATTGTTGCGGGAAAATTGGCTGATAAGGGGAAAAGCTCGGAGGCGGTTTCAATTATGATAGCGGGAGTGACTGTGGCCAATCTGTTTGGGGTGCCGTTGGGTACTTCGTTGAGCCATACACTGTCTTGGCGTGCCACGTTTCTGCTGGTAGGTGCCTGGGGATTGATAACACTGTATTACATTTGGCGTTGGGTGCCGCAGGTCGAAGGTCTGAAAGACACGGGATTTAAAGGGCAGTTCCGTTTTTTGAAGAAGCCGGCGCCGTGGCTCATATTGGGAGCTACGGCTTTGGGCAACGGTGGCGTATTCTGCTGGTATAGCTACATCACCCCGTTGCTGACCGAGGTTTCCGGTTTTAGTGCGGAAAGCATTACAGCGCTGATGGTACTGGCAGGATTCGGAATGGTTGTCGGCAATCTGGTCAGTGGGCGCATGTCCGACCGGTACACTCCGGGAAAGGTAGGTACGGTGGTGCAAGGGATGATATGTGTGGTTTTATTATTGATATTTTTACTTTCGCCCCATCCGTGGTGTTCGGCAATACTGATGACACTCTGTACGGCAGGTTTGTTTGCCGTCTCCAGCCCGGAGCAGGTGTTGATGATTCGTGTGGCCCCTGGAGGAGAGATGTTGGGAGGCGCTTGTGTGCAGATGGCTTTCAATTTGGGGAATGCTGTCGGAGCCTATATCGGAGGTCTTGCCTTGAGTGGAGGATACCGTTATCCCGCATTGGCAGGCGTACCGTTTGCACTAGTGGGATTTATTTTATTCCTTGTCTTCTACAAGAAATTTCAGGAGAAGTATTAAGAGTTTCAGTTTTTTATGTAACTTTTGCAAGAAAAGATAACTCGCTTAGAATAAGTCGGTTGGTCGAACTGCTTGAAAATAGGGTAACGAGATAGCAACCGTTCGTATTTCTGAGTTCTTCATTGTTATGCTTCAACGTGATAACTCTGATGGCACAAAGATACGAATTAATCATATAGAAATTGTTTTTCTCTTCGTTTTTTCGTGTGTTTATGTTTTTATCATTACTTTTGCAACAAATTTAAATTTAGTATAATGGCTAAGACTTACCCAAAGACCAAATTGCAAGAAGTGACAATTAAAGGTTATAAATCTATCGCCTTTAATAGACCTGTAACATTGAAACTTAATGATGTTAGTATATTGTTAGGTGCAAATGGTGCTGGAAAAAGTAATATTATTAGCTTTTTTCGAATGTTAAGTTATATGATGAGCAAATCATTTGGGAAATATGTTGAAATGTCTGGCACTTCCAATGCTTTATTACATTATGGCACAAAAAAAACGCCAGTAATGTCTGGTGAAATAAAATTTTCCGATTCAAAATCAATTGATACATACAGCTTTTCATTGTCAAATGCGACTCCAGACAGGTTAATTATTACAGAAGAACGCATTGTATGGCACCGTAAAGGAAAAGTAAAACCTTACGAAGTTACTTTAGAGCCTGTATTTAAAGAATCTGCCCTTGCAGAAAGCGATAATCCTGTAGCAAAAACGATTTTTCAGATGCTATCATATTGTAAAGTATACCAATTTCATGATTCATCAGTAGAAGGTCCTTTGCGTCAGGTTTGTCCCGTAGAAACAACAAATTATCTACAATCACATGGTAATAATTTACCTTCTTTTCTTTTGTTCCTACGTGACAATTATATAAATTCCTACAATAGAATAGTTGATTATGTCAGAGATGTAGTTCCACAGTTTCAAGATTTCTATCTTGAACCTAATAATAGGTTTATTTCTTTACGTTGGATGGATAATTCTGCCACAGATTATCGTTTCAACGCGTATCAGTTTTCTGATGGGTCAATTCGATTTATAGCATTGGCTACTTTACTTTTACAGCCACCGCAAACTATGCCAAATGTGATAATACTTGATGAACCAGAGTTAGGTTTACATCCATATGCTATAACTCAACTTGCAGAGATGATAAAAGATGCTTCAATACATGCACAAATTATTATTGCTACTCAAAGTAAAGATTTGGTAGACCATTTTGACATAGATAATATTTCTGTCATTGAAATGGATAAAGAAACTCAGTCTACCACAGTTACTCATTTAAGCGATGAGGAATACCATTTATGGCTTCAAAAATACACCGTAAGTGAATTATGGGATAAAAATATTATAGGAGGACGTCCTGTATGAAAGCTAAAATAATCCATATTTTATGTGAAGGGCAGACAGAGCAAGGTTTTGTAGAGGAGGTTTTGCGTCCATACCTTCAAGGTAATGGTATAACAGGTGTAAAGGGCATTTTGATTACAACGAATAAAAAGAAGAATGCTCGAGGTGGAATGTTGACATATAATCACGCTTTAACAGACCTTAACCTATTGCAACAAACGAAAATAGATGGAGATTATGAAAGACACATATTTACGACAATGTTTGATTTATATGCTCTTCCTGATGATTTCCCTGGTTTTGAAAAAAGAAAAACAATTAGTGACCCATATTTAAAGGTATCTAATTTGGAAAAAGATTTTGCAGATGCAATAAATGATAAACGCTTTATTCCTTATATTCAACTTCATGAATTCGAAGCTCTTCTATTTTGTGGTATTGAATACATTGAAAAACTCTACCCTGGTTGTGAAAAAAGATGTGGACAATTAACTCAAGCGTTACAAAAAGTAGGTAATCCAGAGTTAATCAACAATAGCCCAGAAACTGCACCAAGTAAACGTATTATAAAAGCAATAGAAGGAGATAAGAAGACACATTATAATTATAATAAACCTAAAACTGGTAAATTCGTAACGAAACACATTGGCATTGATGAACTTCGCTCAAAATGTAAACACTTTGATGAGTGGATTGAAAAGCTAATCAGTTGTTAAAACTTTACAAAGCCGACATTCAATTTCATATGAGTTTGAATGTCGGCTTTTTTTTGTTATTTTTTATCCTCAATTTTTACAAACAAATAATGTATAGAATCCTTTATTAAATATACTCCAGCCAAGGCCATTACTCCTAAATAAATTGGAGCTGCAGACATGCCTCCTCCTTGGTCATATTTAGCAGTCCAGGCAGAAGAAAGTTCTCTCATCATAGAAAAATCTGTATCGGCTTCAAAAATTTGCAGAACGAAAGCGATAACACCAAGAATGGGCGGAAGTAATAAGAATAATCCGATAAAACATTCGATTCTCTTGGCTTTAACAATTGCTGTATCCATAATCTATATATAATTAATTGTCACTAAATACTATTCACTGTTTTAGTCTTTATGATAAGACACCATATCGCCTTTATCATTACGATACATTTCTATATAATCCAAACAACTTGCTTTTTTAGCACCATTATAATGGAATACAAAGGTTCTTCTTCCATCACTAGAATCACAGCGTAAAGTAGATTCAGTTTGTTGTGTTACACGACCTACTACTAAAGGATTATATGGAGGAATCATAAACTCAAAAGTATCATTGTTGAATTTATAATAAATATCTCGGTGAGTTGGACTATCTATGGCCTTTTCTCCATTTCTCCATAGGCAATTTCTTGGCGAACTAAAATGATTATAATCTTTACCTGAACTAATTTTATGGGCTCGAATGAAATAATTCTTTATGTAACTACCATAATCTGAACACATTTGGATGTTCATCTTATAACCATTAATACCATAGTCCCGTTCTTCTGCTCCATAATATCCTTCTCCATACTTTACCATGTATGAGAACACTTTATCTGCAATACTGTAATTTCTGGATGGAATCTTATTTAAAAGACCATTTGAAAAATAATCTAATTCAAAGTCAATTTGGTATGTTCCTTTCATGTAAAGGAAAGCTGCAAGATAAATTGCTTCAGCTTCAAGGTCTTTAGTATTAAGTGATGTATATTTCTTAAGGTCAGCCACACTTTCTTTTACATATTGTTCTACAGGGTCTATTGAATTGTTATCCAAATGCAGAGTAGAAGCATTTGCTGTCTTAGATTTGCCATCATTCACACTCGAAGAAGCTGATTTTTCAACTTTCACTTCTTTCTTTTTCCCAAATAAAAAATCAAAAAAATCCATATTATTTATACGATTTAAAGTTTAACACTCTTTTTCGAATCTCCTTATAATTGAAGCGGCATTCATTTTGTAATAATTTAAATAAGATTTCAATATCATTATCTGTCAATGTTTCTTCTCCCGTACAGATAGCAGAATAAAACATAAATGCTATATATTTTGCCTGTTCATGTTTTTCTGCTACTATTTCTGCATATGTTTTGTCCTCTATTTCTGCGTAACCACCAGTGTTATTAGGTCTAATTGATGCATGTTGATAATATGTTAACGATTTCATATTATATTTCCACCCTGATGCATATGATATTTGTGAAGCAAGTTCATTACAGTAATGAGCATAATACATATCTGATATATATAGTAAATCAGGGTTTATGTGCATTGGTATTACCCACCTAGCGATAGTACTTAATTCTATTGAAGCCCTATTAACATATGCTTCTTGTTGAAAAATCTCATCCTTTGTTGTACAAGCTAATTTTGTTAAATACACAAAATAATATCTGTAGATTTTCCGACATAGTTCGATATGGTTCTTAGGACACATCAGCAGTAATAATCTAAAAGTATTTGCAGCCCCAGCTAATCCATAGTCACTATTCCAAAATCTATTAGGAAATTGTGATAACATAATTGTACTACGATAAAGATAGCTTAAACCGTCCTCTAACTTTTGTCCATAAATATATGTGCATGCTATGTCTGCAAGTATATAAGGGTGTTCTTTTTCTTTAAATTCAAAAATGATAGAGTTTAGGGCTATAATTGGAATCTCATATAATGCTAATGATATACCTTTAGTACGATACGGAGATATTATATCTTTAAATTGGGGATTATCATTTTGGGCATTTTGAATTTTACGCACATAACTATCTACATATGAATCATTAATACACAAACTTTTATCAATCATTATTACTTCATGCATCTCACATTCCATGTATTTATTGTGCATAAATAAGCCTAGTTCTTCAAGTAAAGAGGTTATATATTCATTTTGAATTCTATTTGTATAAAATTCAAACATCATGGGAAACAACCAGTTCTCGTTTTTCTCTTGAAAGCAAATAGGATATTCAGATGCAAAACCACTGAATGCAATAGGATCTGCAACTTGAATCTTTTTTAGAATCTCTTTTATAAATTGTTTTTCTTCCATATGTAAATCTTGCATCAATAAAAAAGCGCGAACCACAATGCCACACTCTTACTTGAAGGTCGTAGGAAACCTCGGATACAGATGTAACAATAGCAGCCCACGCTATAGCGTGAGAACCACTATGCCATCCTTGTATCCTAATTTGAAAATTTCCTACGTTTTCAAGTACAAGATAAGCATAACGCTTCTTCTTTTTCTCTTATGTCTTGGATAGAGTTACCCCTAACCAACTGCAAATTTACAAAAAAGTCGTAATAATAAGCCTTGTATGGGCAAATTATTACGACTTGATGAGTATTTTAGAGTTTCAACCCTCGATTTTGTCTTCTGCTTGTAGGTAATCCCAATGCTTCCATAAACTCATCTTTTTTGCATCTGAACCAAGAGTGATGCGAAACGCCATCGATTTTAAGGTCAAATCTTCCCTCTTTATCTTCTTTGAGTGAGCAGACCGCACCATCGGCTGAAAACGATTGGTTAAACATCGTTGAATAGAGTTTACCTTTAACGGGGATTTCCTTAAAAGTGCATAACACCTTAACATTGGGACTTATGTGAAATTGAGCAAATGGGTTTCTCGGCACCAATCCGTTGTAGTGGGCACGCATAACAACACCCTTGAGCCACATACAATTTGCCCAGATACTGCCATTCTGCAAACCTCTGTCTGTTGCGAGGAATACCGCAAACTCCTTGATAAAGTCGGGAGTCAGCTCAATCATAGACATATCGTTACGCTTGTAATTCGCCTTGATGAATGCTGCAACATGGTTTCTTGCCCGTACTCTTGACATATAAGTTGCTATCACTCGGTCTGTACCTACACGTTTCTTGAATGTGGCATTATCCTTATCAAATGCCCCGAGCAGTGTTTCATATTCTGTTCCGATGCCTTGATAGGCATTGCGTACCATTTCGGCAGTTACATAGGCTTCTCTATCCGACAGGCGTTGATAGTGTTTGATGATTTGAGCCTTGATGTTATCCAAAGCAAGATTAAGTTCCCTTGCTTCCTTGCTCTTACCTTTGGCTCTGTTGCCTTTTACATCCTAAAGCTCTTTTGCAATGGTACGCTTACAACTGAATTGGGCTACTGAGCCGTTAATTGTCACTCGTCCCATGATGGGAACAATACCATTTTTCTCCTTGCTTGCGTTCACGTAGAACAGCACCTTAAATGTACTTCGCATAATCCAATCTTTTCTTGGTTACAAAATTATTTATTAGCTAGTTATACATTGATACGCAATATGATGAAGAACTATGAAATGTGACGACAAAAAGAAAAATCTTACTCTTTTTCGGGTAACGATTAGGCAACCGTTCTATTTCATTACCTTGCGTTTCTTTGCTAAATTGCTATTTCCCGTATTTCCGAGATTTTCAGCGTAATGCGTTTATTATCAGTGCAGGATGCACTATTATTCCGATTTCGGTTGATTATTCCAGCGTTTTTTCGTATGTTTGTCCGCAAATATTAACTAAACTCGATAACTTATGAAGACTTTGAATTATGTGAAGATATTGCTGTTATGTGTATTTACGATTGGATTGGCGTCTTGCGGGGATGATGTGTATTATACCATGCAGAATAGTGACGACAAATTGTGTGAAAGGACATGGATAGAAGAATATCAGACAGAAAACAAAGATGGAGTTGAAGTGTTATGCAGCCATCAGTTAAAGTTTGCTAAGGTTGATAGTTCCGGACAGGAGATTTGGGAGTATTATCGTAGAGGGGAGTCCCGCCCCTATGAAACGGTTTCACGTACTTTTACCTGGAAATGGATGGACAAGTCTATGGAGGGGCTGGCGCTGAATTACGGTGCAGGTGAAATCAAGTATTTTGATAATGTGTGGGTGCGTGAGCATTATTTATCCGGTAAGCTGGATGGAGTAGTTGTAATGATGATAGATGCTAATTATAAATAAAGTATGATATATGAATAGTATGTTGAAATATGTAAAAATGCTGTTGTTGTTTGTCCTTGTATTAGGATTGACATCATGTGATAATGAGGATGAAACAGAATATAATCTGCCCGGTGAATGGTATACTTCTGAAGAAATAGACTTCGGGGCATATACTTGGGGCAGAGGAACGGTTATGACCTTTAATGCACGCAACCAGGGTACTATCGGTTCATACGGTGATCCGAATTATTTGCTCTTCAGATGGAATTGGGTCAGCGGGGCCTACAATCTAATGGAGTTGGAATTTTATGATGATGGTAGCATGGCCTATATTGAAGGGGCCATGGCTGATTCTTATTCTTTCAGTGGTACTTGGTATAATAGCTGGAGGGAATATCAAGATGATATTAATGGACAGCCTTTCCGTATGCGTCGGCAATGACATATTTAAGCAAGCACGTCAATAAAAGAGGGATGTGTCAAAACCCTCTTTTTAACAAAATCACCCCTGTCACAGATATCTGTGACAGGGGTGATTTTCATATTTTTGGTGTTTTGGCACATCCCTTTTTTGTGTTTTAGCTTTTTACTTGTTCTTCAAGACCAGCTTCTTGAACTCTCCCGGATAAGGTGTTTCAAACCGCATCAGCTCTCCCGTAACGGGATGATAGAAACAAAGCTTGAAAGCATGCAGGGCCAAGCGTCCGATAGGATTTACGTCTTCCAGTCCATAGCGTCCGTCACCGATGATGGGATGCCCCAAATCCTGCATGTGTACACGTATCTGATTCTTGCGTCCGGTCTCCAGATTCAACTCAACGAGGGAATATCCATTGGCGCGCTTGATGGTACGGTAGTGTGTAATGGACTCTTGCCCTCCATCATCTGTCGGGCTGGAGTATACATACAGCTTACGGTCCGTCAACCAAGAAACCACGGTTCCTGCATCTTTTTCCATCTCGCCGACCACTACGGCTACGTATCGCCGGTCTGTTACAATGTCATGCCAGTTATCGCGTAGTGTACGTTGGGTCTTCTCGTCTTTGGCAAACATCATCAAGCCGGAGGTGTCACGGTCCAGGCGATGCACAATATATACGCGGTGCTGCCTGCCCGAGCGTTGTACGTATTCATTCAAGATGGTATAGGCTGTACGTTCTTTTTGTCTGTCGGTATTGACGGACAGCAGTCCCTGCATTTTTTCTATCACGATAATGTAGGCATCCTCGTATACAATCTTCATCAGTTTATGGTTGAACTCCTTTCGTCCCTTTTCGCGGCTGATTTGTACTTTCATACCCGGTTTCAGGGGGAAATTGTATTGTGTAGTGATAACGCTGTCTACATATATGATGCGTTTGCTTAGCAATGATTTCAGCTTGGTGCGGCTGGCATCCGGCATTTTTGCTGCCAGAAACTCCATGAGTTCCATCGGTTCCTTCACCATGTAGTCCGTATATTGCGTGCGGGCTCTTGCTGTGATTTTTTCTTTTGCCACGTTTTTAGTAATTAAACGGTTGATGATTATTGATTGGTTCTCAGTTCGAGAAGTACTACATTCTCCACGTGGTGGGTATGCGGAAACATGTCTACCGGTTGAACGGCCTTTACTTTATATTTCGCATCGAGCAGTTGCAAATCGCGCGCCTGCGTAGCCGGATTACAGCTGACATATACGATGCGTTTGGGCTCTGCAAACAGAATGACATCCACTACATCCTGGTGCATTCCGGCACGGGGAGGGTCGGTGATGATGACATCGGGACGGCCGTATTGGTTGATGAAGTCTTGTGTCAGCATGTCTTTCATGTCTCCGGCAAAGAACAATGTGTTTTCAATTCCGTTAATCTCGGCATTGACCTTGGCGTCTTCAATGGCTTCGGGCACATACTCTATGCCGATTACCTGGCGTGCTTGCTTGGATACGAAATTGGCAATGGTGCCCGTACCGGTATAAAGGTCATAAACAAGCTCGTTACCGGTCAGTCCGGCAAAGTTGCGCGCTACCTTGTAGAGGTTGTAGGCTTGCTCGGAGTTGGTCTGATAGAAAGATTTGGGGCCTACCTTGAAGCGCAGTCCCTCCATTTCCTCGAAGATGTGGTCTTTCCCCTTGAAGGTGTGTACCTCAAGGTCGGTAATGGTATCGTTACACTTATTATTAATAATGTATAGCAGGGAAGTGATTTCAGGGAATGTATCTGCTATGTATTGCAGCATTTGCTTGAACAGAGCCATTTCCTCCTCTTTCTCTATCTTGCAGATGAGGATTACCATCAGTTCGCCGGTGGTAGAGGTACGCACAATCATATTGCGTAGCATTCCTTCATGCGTACGCAGGTTGATGAAAGAATAGTTGTGCCGGTAGGCATAGTCGCGTACTGCATTGCGGATGCGGTTGGATATATCATCCTGCAACCAGCACTTCTCTATGGCAAGCACTTTGTCGAAAGCATTGGGAATATGGAAGCCTACGGCATTCATCTGTTCGTACACTACATTCTGCTGAACCTCTTCCGTCGTCAGCCAACGTTTGTTGGAAAAAGTGTACTCCAGCTTATTCCGGTAGAACTGAGTTTTTTCTGAACCTAGTATCGGAGAAATTTCCGGCAATTCTATTTTGCCGATGCGGGTGAGGTTGTCCGTTACTTGTTTTTGCTTATACTTGATTTGCTCGGAATAGGGGAGAACCTGCCATTTACAACCGCCGCATACACCATAATGTTGGCAGAATGGAGTTGCCCGTACTGCCGAATATTCATGGAATTTCACTGCTTCGGCTTCAGCATAATGATGCTTTTTTCTCTTAATTTGCAGGTCAACTACGTCGCCGGGGACGACATATGGTACGAAAACCACCAAATCATTGACTTTTGCGATGGCTTTTCCTTCGGCAGCCACATCCGTAATTGTCACCTTCTCCAATAGGGGAAGTTCTTTTCTTTTTCTTGCCACTTTTACACCAGTCTAATAAATTCTTCGGCAAAAATAGGCATTTTTTTCGGGATTTCTCTCTATGAAATGAAATATTAAAGATTGCAATGTCGAAATTGCATTTTAGCATAAAGTTTTTTCTGAAAAAGTTTTCTAGTCTGCGAAATATACTTAGATTTGCGAACAGAAAAGAGAAAATCACTATCAAAAACTTTAAATTTATATTATGGACAAAAAAAGAGTTTATACCTTTGGTAATGGCCAGGCAGAAGGAAAGGCCGATATGAGAAACCTTTTGGGTGGAAAAGGTGCCAACCTTGCAGAAATGAACCTTATAGGGGTTCCGGTTCCTCCGGGCTTTACAATAACGACAGAAGTTTGTACGGAATATTATGAAATGGGGCAGGAGAAAGTCGTTGCTCTGTTGAAGAATGAAGTTGAACAAGCCATTGCCCATGTGGAGACGCTGATGCGTTCCAAATTCGGTGATGTGGAGAATCCGTTGCTGGTTTCCGTACGTTCGGGTGCACGCGCTTCTATGCCGGGCATGATGGACACTATCCTGAATCTTGGCTTGAATGACGAAGTGGTGGAAGGCTTGACACGCAAGACAGGCAACGCACGTTTTGCATGGGACTCTTACCGTCGTTTCGTGCAGATGTATGGCGATGTGGTGCTGGGTATGAAGCCGGTGAACAAGGAAGACGTAGACCCGTTCGAAGCTATTATAGAAGAGGTGAAACATGCCAAAGGCGTGAAGCTGGACAACGAGCTTGAGGTGGAAGACCTTAAGGAACTCGTGAAGAAGTTCAAGGCTGCCGTAAAAGAACAGACCGGAAAAGACTTCCCGACTTGTGCCTACGAGCAGTTGTGGGGTGCCGTTTGTGCCGTATTCAATTCCTGGATGAACGAACGTGCCATTTTGTATCGTAAGATGGAGGGAATTCCTGACGAATGGGGTACTGCCGTAAGCGTTCAGGCGATGGTGTTCGGTAATATGGGCGAGAGCTCTGCTACGGGTGTTTGCTTCAGCCGCGATGCTGCTACCGGTGAAGATCTTTTCAATGGCGAGTATTTGATTAATGCACAAGGTGAAGACGTGGTTGCCGGTATCCGTACTCCGCAACAGATTACAAAAATCGGTTCTCAACGTTGGGCTGAATTGGCTGGTGTAAGCGAAGAAGAACGTGTCAGCAAATATCCTTCCATGGAGGAGGCTATGCCGGAAATTTATAAGGAACTGGATGCTTTGCAGACGAAGCTCGAAAATCACTACCGTGATATGCAGGATATGGAGTTCACTGTACAAGAGGGTAAACTCTGGTTCCTCCAGACCCGTAACGGTAAGCGTACCGGAGCCGCTATGGTGAAGATTGCCATGGACTTGCTCCATCAAGGTATGATTGACGAAAAGACTGCATTGATGCGTTGTGAGCCCAATAAGTTGGACGAACTGCTCCACCCGGTATTTGACAAGACAGCTCTGAAGCAAGCCAAGGTATTGACCCGTGGTCTTCCCGCTTCTCCGGGTGCCGCTACGGGACAAATCGTATTCTTTGCCGATGATGCTGCCGAATGGCATGCTGCCGGCAAGCGTGTGGTGATGGTACGTATCGAGACTTCTCCGGAAGATTTGGCAGGTATGGCAGTTGCCGAAGGTATCCTGACTGCCCGCGGCGGTATGACTTCGCATGCGGCAGTGGTTGCTCGTGGTATGGGTAAGTGCTGTGTGTCCGGTGCCGGTGCCTTGAACATAGACTACAAGGCGCGTACAGTGGAAGTGGATGGTGTACTGTTGAAAGAAGGTGACTATATCTCCTTGAACGGAAGCACTGGTGAAGTATATAAAGACAAGGTGGAGACAAAAGCGGCTGAGCTGTCCGGTGACTTTGCGGAACTGATGGATTTGGCAGACAAATATACGAAGCTGCAGGTTCGTACCAATGCGGATACTCCTCACGATGCAGAAGTGGCACGCAATTTTGGTGCGGTGGGTATCGGCCTTTGCCGTACGGAGCACATGTTCTTCGAAGGCGAGAAGATTAAAGCCATGCGCGAGATGATTCTGGCAGAAAACGCCGAAGGACGTCGCAAGGCTTTGGCTAAGATTCTACCTTACCAGCAAGCTGACTTCAAGGGTATCTTCAAGGCAATGGCTGGTTGTCCGGTGACTGTACGTCTGCTCGACCCTCCTTTGCATGAGTTTGTTCCTCATGACCTGAAGGGACAGCAGGAAATGGCAGATACGATGGGTGTAAGCCTCCAGTATATCCAGCAACGTGTTGAGGCGCTTTGTGAGCATAATCCGATGTTGGGTCATCGTGGTTGCCGTTTGGGAAATACATATCCTGAAATTACACAGATGCAGACGCGTGCCATCTTGGGTGCTGCTTTGGAATTGAAGAAGGAAGGCGCCGAAACCCATCCTGAAATCATGGTTCCTCTGACCGGCATCTTGTATGAGTTCAAGCAGCAGGAAGAAGTGATTCGTGCTGAGGCTGCCCAGTTGTTTGAAGAAGTGGGTGACAGCATCGACTTCAAAGTAGGTACAATGATTGAGATTCCGCGTGCCGCCTTGACTGCCGACCGCATAGCTTCCTCTGCCGAGTTCTTCTCATTCGGTACGAACGACTTGACTCAGATGACATTTGGTTATTCACGCGACGATATCGCTTCCTTCCTCCCGATTTATCTGGAGAAGAAGATTCTGAAAGTAGACCCGTTCCAGGTACTCGACCAGAATGGTGTAGGACAGTTGGTGCGTATGGCTACTGAAAAGGGACGTGCTATCCGTCCGGATTTGAAGTGCGGTATCTGCGGCGAACATGGTGGTGAGCCTTCTTCTGTGAAGTTCTGCCACAAGGTCGGTTTGAATTATGTCAGCTGTTCTCCGTTCCGTGTGCCCATTGCACGTCTGGCTGCGGCGCAGGCTGCCATCGAAGGCTGATATTTGATAATGTAATGTATTGATAAATAATGTTTTGTATGGGTTTATAGCGCTGAGGATGTGCTGTAAACCCATATTTGTTTTATCTGCATTCTAAGCACTTTATACAGGGTTTTGCTTTGGAAGGTTTAGAAATATTTTGTAATTTTGCAATGTTCGGTTTAGAAAGAAGTTTAGAAGTTTGATAAACTGTAAATCAAAATATATGGCTACATTTAGAACTTGTGTGCAGAAGCAGCGTAAAGATGGATTCTATCCGGTGTATATACATGTCACACATCTGAAAAAGAGTATGTGGTTCGTGAATATGAACTACGATATTTAAGGTGCGGGGGTGGGGCTTTCCATCACCAAATCTATTGTGGGACACTATGGGGAAGGTATATCACGTTGCCTGCTGGTATTGAATACAAAGAGTACGGTAAATTTTGATTTGCCAGTCTAAGGCTCAATCGGCCATTTTCTTCAATTTTTTGAAGTGGTGGATTACTTCCAGATAGTCGCGGTCGGTGCAGGCATTGAATTTATTCCATAAGTCACCCATTACAACAGCACCACCGAATCCGTAATTCTTAATCTCCAGTATGTTGTCGGGAGTAATGCCTCCCAAGGCCATGACTTTACTGTCTATAATCTTACTTTTCCCTGCTTGCCGCAATTCCTCGGCAGTGAAGCCGGATGTGACTCCGGACTTTGTGATACAATTATATATCGGGCTTAAGAACAGATAGTCATAGAAATGCTTCTTGTTTTGCACTTCGTCCAGTGAATGGCAGGTACAACTGATGTGGCCTGAATAGTCGTGAGGTTCTTTGGGGTTGCGGGTGTTTAGATGAATTCCCATCAGGCTGAACTCTTCCTGCAGGTAGAAGTGCTCATGAGTAATGATGCGCTTATGATATTTTTTAGGTATCAGTGTTAAAAGCCGTTCTGAATACATGGCGGGAGTTTCTGGCTTCCTCAGATGTAGAATATCCAGCCCCTCTTCGAATAGTGCCGTGATAATCTTGTCTTCTTCCACAAAAAATGTGGGTGCTGTTACTACGATGAGTTTCATTTTTATTGTTAAACTTTTAAGTTTAGCAAAGTTAATGAATACTTATGGTAGAAGCCAAAGAATTTCTTTAAAATATGTTAGATGACTGCTTTAAACAAGAAAACGCCTTCTTGAGTTTTTATAATTCAAGAAGGCGCCCTTCACATGGCTTTATGAGACCTTGTCGGTTTATTTGAATCTTTTGCCTAACGCATCCCAATCAATGATGCCCCATAACTCGTTTATGTGGTCGGCACGGCGGTTCTGGTAGTCAAGATAGTATGAATGTTCCCATACATCGAATCCGAGTAGCGGAACAAGACCGGCACGTACTGGGTTACTACCATTGGCTTCTTTGGTGATGTGGAGTTTGCCGTTTTTGTCGGCAGACAACCAAGCCCATCCGGAGCCGAACAATCCGACAGCTGCTGCGTTGAATTCCTTCTTGAAATTCTCAAAGCTGCCGAAGTCGCGTTTGATGGCTTCTGCCAGTTTACCGGTAGGCTCGCTGTGGGCAGGCTTCGGGGCAAACTGCAAGAAGTATAGTGTGTGGTTCAACACCTGTCCTGCATTGTTGAAGATGGCACCGTCCGGTGCTGTGGCGACAATGGTCAATAGATCCTTGCCTTCGAATTCTGTTCCCGGAACGAGATTGTTGAGGTTGTTCACGTAGGTTTGCAGATGCTTGCCATAGTGGTAATCTATGGTTTGCTGACTGATTACGGGTTCCAGTGCATTGTTGGCATAGGGAAGTTTTGGCATTTCGTAAGTCATAACTGTTGTCATTAAAATCGTTAATATTGTATTCATAAGTTTCAATTATTAAATTTTGGAACTTTGCTATATAAACACTATAACCTGTGGAAATGTTCGTGCGTCTCCGAAGCTTTTTTTATCTTTGCCTCCGTAAAAACAAAGGAAGAAAAAATATTATCATTTTAAGATTATACGGATATGCCCGATTATATAGAGGAACTGAACGAGGGACAGCGGAACGCGGTGCTGTACAACGATGGTCCGTCATTGGTGATAGCCGGTGCCGGTTCAGGAAAGACGCGTGTGCTGACCTATAAGATTGCTTATCTGCTGGAGAATGGCTACCAGCCTTGGAACATTCTGGCATTGACCTTTACCAACAAGGCGGCGCGCGAAATGAAGGAGCGTATAGCCCGTCAGGTGGGGCCGGAGAGGGCACGCCATTTGTGGATGGGAACCTTTCACTCCTTGTTCCTGCGCATTCTGCATGTCGAGGCCGGGCATATCGGCTTCACTTCGCAGTTTACCATTTATGATACGGCGGATAGCAAAAGCCTGATACGTTCCATTATCAAGGAAATGGGGCTGGATGAGAAAGTGTACAAGCCGGGGATGGTGCAGGCTCGTATTTCGAACGCCAAGAATCATCTGGTTTCTCCTGCAGGCTATGCCAATAACAAGGAGGCTTACGAGGGAGACCGCGCAGCAAAGGTTCCGGCGCTTCGCGACATCTACCAGAGATATTGGGAGCGTTGCCGGCAGGCAGATGCAATGGACTTCGACGATTTGCTGTTCTACACATTCCTGCTGTTCCGGGACTACCCCGAGGTGTTGGCGCGTTATCAGGACCAGTTCCGCTACATTTTGGTAGATGAGTATCAAGATACCAATTTTGCACAGCACAGTATCGTGCTGCAACTTGCCAAGAACCATCAACATGTCTGTGTGGTGGGGGATGATGCACAGAGTATCTACTCCTTCCGTGGTGCCGATATTGACAATATTCTCTATTTTACGAAAGTATATCCCGATACGAAGGTCTTCAAGCTGGAGCAGAACTACCGTTCTACCCAGACCATTGTTCGCGCGGCCAACAGCCTGATAGAAAAGAACCAGTGGCAGATACGTAAGGAAGTGTTTTCAGAAAAGGAGAAAGGAGAAGCCATCGGTGTGTACCAGGCATATAGCGATGTGGAGGAAGGGGATATTGTGGTGAATAAGATAGCTGAGCTACGGCATGAAAAGCACTATGCCTACTCTGATTTTGCGATACTCTACCGTACCAATGCGCAGAGCCGTATCTTTGAGGAAGCCATGCGCAAACGCAGTATGCCTTACCGTATTTATGGAGGCTTGTCGTTCTATCAGCGTAAGGAAATCAAAGATGTCATCGCTTACTTCCGTCTGATAGTGAATCCCAATGATGAAGAGGCTTTCAAGCGTATTATCAACTATCCTGCACGGGGTATAGGAGATACGACAGTGGGAAAAATCATTGCTGCCGCCACCGGTCACAATGTCAGTTTGTGGACTGTGCTTTGTGAACCGTTGACATATGGCTTGAACTTCAATAAAGGTACGATGGGAAAGTTGCAGGCATTTCGTGAACTTATATCTGCCTTTATCACAGATGCTGCGGAAAAGAATGCCTGCGAGATTGGTGCCGACATTATTCGCCAATCGGGCATCATCAATGATGTGTGTCAGGACAACTCTCCCGAGAATCTGAGCCGTAAGGAGAATATAGAGGAGTTGGTGAACGGTATGAATGATTTTTGTGCCCAACGGCAGGAGGAGGGAAACCCGAGTGTGTTGTTGGGCGATTTCCTTTCGGAAGTTTCTCTTCTTACCGACCAGGATTCGGATAAGGATGGCGACGATGAGAAGATAACGCTGATGACTGTACATTCGGCCAAGGGATTGGAGTTCAGGAATGTGTTTGTAGTGGGGATGGAGGAGAACCTTTTCCCCAGTGGCATGGCGGGTGACTCTCCCCGGGCGTTGGAGGAAGAACGGAGGCTGTTCTATGTAGCCATCACACGTGCCGAAGAACACTGTTTCCTATCGTATGCAAAGACACGTTTCCGGTATGGCAAGATGGAGTTCGGCACTCCCAGCCGTTTCCTGAAGGATATAGATATGCGTTTCCTGCGCCTACCTCAGGATGTGGGAATGTTCCGCAGGGTAGAGGATGAAGCCGCCGTTTTCCGCAGGGAGAACGCCAGAGGCTTTGCGCCTGATAGGGAAGATGTCCCGTATGGCGGAAGAGAGCGTGTATCTGTACGGCCGAAGCAGCAGATTATTGCACCGACCGTTCCACGTAACCTGAAACGGGTGGCGCCTTCTGCAAATACGGCAAGTACATCGCCTTCTGCCGGCGCGTCTGCCAACCGTGTACAGCAGGGACAACTGATAGAGCACGAACGTTTCGGCCTGGGTGAAGTTTTGAAAGTGGAGGGCGAAGGAGACAATGCGAAAGCCACCATCCGCTTCAAGAATGCGGGAGACAAACAACTTTTGCTGCGCTTCGCGCGTTTCAAAGTTATAGGGTGATGAATATTGTTTACAAAAGAATGACTTTGCAGAAGGGCGGCATCTGTTTTACTAAATATTCCCCGGAGAATTACTAAAATGAGGAGGACGATTTAGTAAATCTTCTCCGAAGTTTTACTAAATCGTTGGAGAGGGCTTGTCAACCCCTTGTGGCGTGTTTATTAGGATGGAATCATAAATGGTAAAAAAAATATATATAAAATGACAAATAAAGACTTTTCCCTTTTCCCTTCTCCCTGCTATATTATGGAAGAAGGATTGCTGAGAAAGAACCTCGTACTGATAAAAAGTGTGGCCGACCGCGCAGGTGTGGAGATAATCCTCGCTTTCAAATCATTTGCCATGTGGCGTTCCTTTCCCATTTTCAGGGAGTATATAGACCACTCTACGGCAAGTTCCGTCTACGAAGCCCGTCTGGCATTGGAGGAGTTCGGAAGTAAGGCACATACGTACTCGCCTGCCTATACCGAGGCCGATTTTCCGGAGATAATGCGGTGCAGCAGCCATATTACTTTCAATTCGCTTTCGCAGTTCCACCGCTTTTATCCGGTAGTGGTGGCGGAGGGAAGCGGCATTTCCTGCGGTATCCGTATCAATCCTGAATACTCTGAGGTGGAAACGGAGCTTTATAATCCCTGCGCACCCGGTACCCGCTTCGGTGTAATGGCCGACCAGCTTCCCGAAGAACTTCCGGCGGGTATTGAAGGTTTTCACTGTCATTGTCACTGCGAGTCTTCTTCCTACGAGCTGGAACACACATTGGAGCACTTGGAAGGAAAATTCTCCCGCTGGTTCTCACAGATTAAGTGGTTGAATTTAGGAGGCGGGCATCTGATGACGCGTAAGGATTATGATGTAGAGCATCTTGTCCGTCTGTTGCAGGGCTTGAAGGGGCGCTATCCACATCTTCAAATCATTCTTGAGCCCGGTTCCGCTTTTACTTGGCAGACCGGTGTGCTGAGCTCGGAGATAGTGGACATCGTGGAAAACCGCGGCATTCGTACCGCCATTCTCAACGTTAGCTTTACGTGCCACATGCCGGATTGCCTGGAGATGCCCTATCAGCCTGCAGTGCGTGGAGCGGAGATGGGCGATGCGGGCCCTTACGTCTATCGCCTTGGAGGAAACTCCTGCTTGAGCGGCGACTATATGGGACTGTGGAGTTTCGACCATGAGCTGCAGATAGGGGAGAGAATCGTCTTTGAGGACATGATACATTACACCACTGTAAAGACGAATATGTTCAATGGAATTCACCATCCGGCCATTGCAATGTGGACAAAAGAAGGAAAAGCTGAAGTTTTCAAGCAATTTTCTTATGAAGATTATCGTGGGCGAATGAGTTGATAATCAAAAGTCTGCTTGTATGCCTGGCGAAAATGTACACTTTTCTGTGTGAAAAAAGTCTGCGGAATGTTTGCAGGTTTAAGGAAAATATCTACCTTTGCATCCGCAATCGCGGAAATAGCTCAGTTGGTAGAGCATAACCTTGCCAAGGTTAGGGTCGCGAGT
>OFGK01000154.1_pt1 | contig 74528 bp, 60 predicted proteins | sample 1521771 | NCBI WGS metagenome assembly OFGK01 (sample SAMEA3504088, study PRJEB24116) | mouse gut metagenome | biome: mouse gut; feature: mouse-associated habitat; material: faeces | place: Denmark | collected 2011 | reverse complement strand
GCTCCCTGCGGTCTTGAACCGAATCAGTTCAAAAATAAGCCGCCCCTATGGGTAATTTTTTTATGAGACGGACTCTTAGCGTTTTACGAGTCGCACCACATTCTCGACGTGATGTGTGTGTGGGAACATATCAACCGGCTGCACGTCCGTAACACGGTATTTCGCATCGAGCAGAGCGAGATCCCGCGCCTGTGTGGCAGGATTGCAGCTCACATATACCAGTACATCCGGCTCTGAGTTGAGAATAACCTTGACAACATCCTCGTGCATTCCGGCCCGAGGCGGATCAATAATCATCACATCCGGACGGCCATGTCGGCTTATGAAGTCATCGGTCAACACATTCTTCATGTCGCCGGCATAGAAAAGAGTGTTGCCGATACCATTCACCGCTGAATTCACCTTGGCGTCGGCAATTGCCTCCTCTACGTATTCTATGCCGATAACCTGACGGGCATTACGGGCCACAAAGTTGGCGATAGTACCCGTACCGGTATAGAGGTCATAGACCAGAGGCAGTTCTCCCCCATCGGATTTCTTTTCCTCCAGTCCTGCAAACCTGCGAGCCACCTTATAGAGTTCGTATGCCTGACGCGAGTTTGTCTGATAGAAAGACTTCGCGTTGATTCTGAAACGGAGTCCCTCCATTTCCTCCTCTATATATTCAGATCCGGAGAATACATGAACATCCTGGTCTGCGATTGTGTCGTTCACTTTCAGGTTGACTACGTAAAGCAACGCGGAGATAACAGGAAACCGCTCTCGGAGCGCAGACAAGATTGCCCCGGAAGCCTCCTTGTCCTTTTCGCCGAACACCAGACAGACCATCACGTCTCCGGTAGAGGCAATACGTATCATGACCGTGCGCAGCAAGCCTCGGTTCTCACGTATATTGTAGAAGGTAAGCCCATGCTCCTCGGCATAATCGTAGATAAAATTACGAATCTCATTTCCGAGGTCTGCCTGAAGATGGCATTCATCAATATGAAGCACCTTGTCGAAAGCGCCTGGGATATGGAAGCCGAGGGCATTGGAAGAGTCCTCAAAATCCTTGCCCGACTTCACTTCCTCCCATGTGCGCCACTTCTTGTCGGAGAATGTGTACTCCATCTTGTTGCGGTAAGCCCATATTTCGGAAGAGCCGAGAATTGGCGATATTTCCGGCAGCTCCACCTTTGCGATGCGTGTAAGTGCGTCTGTCACCTGCTTCTGCTTCCATTTCAGCTGCTCGGCATATGGAAGATGCTGCCATTTGCAGCCTCCGCACACCGTGAAATGGCGGCACCGAGGCTCGACGCGAACCGGAGAAGGTGCAACAAGACGCACAATGTGCCCTTCGGCGTAACTGTGCTTCTTGCGGTCGATCTGCACGTCGGCCACATCGCCCGGGGCACCGAACGGTATGAACGTGACAATCGGACTCTCGTCTGTCTCGCGGATTTTCACCCTTGCAAGAGCCTTGCCCTCGGCAGCAACACTCTCAATAACCACCGACTTCAATTCGGGTAGAGCTTTTTTCTTTCGTGCCATATTTACATCATGCTCCGCAATGTGGCCGGGAAAAGGTTAAACACTGTTTTACAACCGCGTTCAACCGTTAACAAAGCCCTCATAACGGATTATTTTCCTAAAAAATTATAATTCAACTATATTTTTCAATGCAAATTTAGTGATTTTCCCTAATCTTTTATTAAATTTGCAGGTACAAATTCAAAAAAAAAGAAATTAATAATCCAAAATCACTATGGCAAAAAAAATTTATACCTTCGGAGCCGGTAAAGCCGAGGGTACCGCCGAAATGAGAAACCTGCTCGGTGGAAAAGGTGCTAACCTCGCCGAAATGAATTTGCTGGGAATGCCGGTGCCTCCGGGATTCACAATCACCACAGAAGTCTGCACAGAATACACTCAGCTCGGCCGTGACGCTGTCGTTGCCGACATAAAATCAGATGTAGAAAAGGCTATCGCTCACGTCGAGAGCCTTACAGGAACAAAATTCGACGATCCTTCCAACCCCCTTCTCGTATCTGTACGTTCGGGTGCCCGCGCATCAATGCCCGGTATGATGGACACTGTCCTCAACCTCGGTATGAACGACGCTACCGTTGCCACAATGGCCGAGAAGAGCGGCAATCCCCGCTTCGCATGGGACAGCTACCGCCGTTTCGTACAGATGTACGGTGACGTGGTTCTCGGAATGAAGCCGAAGAGCAAGACCGACATCGACCCGTTCGAGGCAATCATGGACGAGGTGAAGGAGGAAAAGGGTGTAAAGCTCGACACTGAACTTTCAGTTGATGACCTCAAGGAGCTCGTTGTACGCTTCAAGAAGGCTGTAAAGGAATATACAGGCAAGGACTTCCCCGAATCAGCATGGGAACAGCTCTGGGGTGGTATCTGCGCTGTGTTTGACAGCTGGATGAACGAACGCGCCATCATCTACCGCCGCATGAACCAGATTCCCGAGGAATGGGGAACAGCTGTCAACGTACAGGCCATGGTTTACGGTAACATGGGTGACAACTCCGCAACAGGTGTGGCATTCAGCCGCGACGCTGCCACCGGTGAGAACATCTTCAACGGTGAGTACCTCATCAACGCACAGGGTGAGGACGTTGTGGCAGGTATCCGCACACCGCAGCAGATCACAATCGAAGGCTCTCGCCGCTGGGCTGCCCTCCAGGGTATCAGCGAGGAGGAGCGCCGCACAAAATATCCCGCTCTTGAGGAGTCAATGCCTGACCTCGCAGCAGAGCTCATTGCCACTGCCCACAAGCTTGAGGACTACTTCCGCGACATGCAGGATATGGAGTTCACTATCCAGGACGGCAAGCTCTGGATGCTCCAGACCCGTAACGGTAAGCGTACCGGCGCCGCTATGGTCCGCATCGCAATGGATCTTCTCCGCGACGGCATGATCGACGAGAAGACTGCCCTCCTCCGCATGGAGCCGCAGAAACTCGACGAGCTTCTCCACCCCGTCTTCGACAAGAGCGCGCTCAAGTCTGCCAAGGTTGTCGCCAAGGGTCTTCCCGCGTCTCCGGGTGCCGCTACCGGTCAGATTGTATTCCAGGCCGACGATGCCGAGGCATGGGCTGAGAACAAGAAAAAAGTTATCCTTGTCCGCATCGAGACATCTCCCGAAGACCTCCGCGGTATGGCAGTTGCCCAGGGTATCCTCACAATGCGCGGCGGTATGACATCGCACGCTGCCGTGGTTGCCCGTGGTATGGGTAAGTGCTGCGTATCGGGTGCCGGTGAGATTGTTGTTGACTACAAGGAGAAGACTGTCACCATGGATGGCAAGGTATTCCACGAGGGTGACTGGATTTCACTCAACGGTTCTACAGGCGACGTTTACGACGGAGAGGTTAAGACAGCTGAGCCCGAGCTCGATGGAGACTTCGGCGCAATTATGGACCTCGCTGCCAAATATACAAAGACACTTGTCCGCACCAACGCCGACACTCCCCGCGATGCAAATCAGGCACGCCACTTCGGCGCGCAGGGTATCGGTCTCTGCCGCACGGAGCACATGTTCTTCGAGGGTGACCGTATCAAGGCTGTCCGCGAGATGATCCTTTCATCAGACGAGGCCGGCCGCCGCGAGGCACTTGCGAAACTCCTCCCCATGCAGCGTGAGGACTTCGAAGGCATCTTCAAGGCAATGGATGGCTTCGGCGTGACAATCCGTCTTCTCGATCCGCCGTTGCACGAGTTCGTACCCCACACCAAGGCTGCCCAGCAGGAGCTCGCCGACGAGATGGGTCTCACACTCGAAGAGGTACGCAACAAGGTAGAGGAACTCGCTGAGTTCAACCCGATGCTCGGTCACCGTGGTTGCCGTCTGGGTGTCACCTACCCCGAAATCACAGAGATGCAGACACGTGCCATCATCGAGGCTGCTCTCAACTGCAAGGCTCAGGGCATAGACGTACATCCCGAGATAATGGTGCCCCTCGTAGGTACTCTCAAGGAGCTCCAGCATCAGGCAAACGTCATCAACACAACAGCCGGCCAGGTATTCGACGAGCGTGGCGAGCGTGTTGACTATAAGATCGGTACAATGATCGAGGTTCCCCGTGCAGCCCTCACAGCCGACAAGATCGCAGAGGTAGCCGACTTCTTCTCGTTCGGTACCAACGACCTCACCCAGATGACCTTCGGTTACTCACGCGACGACGCTCCGAAGTTCCTCAAGCACTACAAAGAGATTGGCATCCTGAAGGTTGATCCGTTCGAGGTACTCGACCAGGAAGGTGTAGGCCAGCTCGTGGAGATGGGTGTGAAGAAAGGCCGTTCAACCAAGGAAGACCTCAAGGTAGGTATCTGCGGCGAGCACGGTGGCGAGCCCTCATCAGTGAAGTTCTGCGCCAACCTCGGCATGAACTACGTCAGCTGCTCACCCTTCCGCGTGCCTATCGCCCGCGTAGCAGCGGCGCAGGCAGCCATCGAAAAGTAAGAAACAGACCCTTAAAATAAGTCACTTAGGCGATAAGCCCTCTACCACAGAGGCTTATCGCCTAAGGTATTTTTAGACGGTATGTGCATTTGAACGTAGTAGCGTGTCGTTTCATGCATGTCATGCAGACAAGCAAAAGGGTACGGAGTTTATAAGGAGAGAATATGGTTGAACTGTTTTAATTTAGGGTCTGCACCCCTCCCCCATTTACCATCAGTGTCTGGCCACTTATCCAGGCTGAGGCCGGTGATGCAAAGAACAATACGGCAATGGCTATGTCGCTCGCCTCGCCAAGCCGTCTTATCGGTGTGTGGGACAGCATCCGCTCCTCCATCTCCGGGGTCAGCACCGAGGCAAGCGCATTCGTGCGGGTTGCTCCTGGGCCCACATTGTTGATGCGGATACCCATAGATCCGTAGTCGTATGCAAGATTCGATGTCAGATGGTTGAGCGCGGCCTTCGACGACCCGTATATAGCCATATTTGGATCGTTGTTGACACTGCTCATCGATGTGATATTGATTATGCTGCCATACCCCGAACTTTGCATGTGCGGGGCTGCCAACTTGCACAGCTGCCACGGCGCGAATACATTCATGGCATATATACGCTCCACATAATCACGGTCAATCTCAAATGGATTCTCACGGCCGCCGCCACCCATTCCAGCATTGTTCACAAGTATGTTCACCGTGCCATAGGTCGTTACCGCGAAATCTATCAGCTGCTTCAGATCAGCATCATCAAGCACATTGCACGCCACTGAAGCGGCCTTACCTCCGGCCTCCACTATGGAGTCGGCTACCACCTTTGCCTTGTCGGCCGAAAGGTCGCTCACCACCACCGACGCTCCGGCCGCGGCCAATATCTCGCACGAAGCGCGACCAATACCGTCGCCGCCACCGGTCACCACGGCGACCTTACCCCCGAGGTCAAATATTTTATCTATATCATTCATATACCATGTTTTAGTGATATTACTGATATACTAACAGCACCGGTAATATTTTGTTCTTGAACATATTCCTCGATGGAGGCTTACGAGGTGTGATTTATCTTGTGCATTTGTCGTAACTTTAGACAAAAAACAGATAAATATGGCCTCAATAAAAGTTAAATACCGCCCCTCTACTGTCGTTGACAGAGAGGGTGCTATCTATTACCAGATAATCCATGAGAGGAAAGTGCGTCAGCTGACTACAGATTATCATGTCCATACTTTCGAATGGAATGAATCCCGTTCGATGGTAACTGCCAGCCCAGACAGCGAAAGGAAATTTTTCATAGTGTCAATACGCGAGCGTATCCGATGGGATGTTGAACGGCTCACCAAGATAGCCAAGAAACTCGACACTGACGGTTTGTCGTTTACTCCAGATGACATAATCGATGAGTTCAAGCGCTATGAGAAGGAGTATTCTCTTTTCAATTACATGGAGACTCTGATAATCAAGCATAAGCAGAATGGCAGAACACGGACTTCGGAGACTTATAAAGTAGCGCTCAACAGCTTTAAAAGTTTCCGCAAAGAGGAGGATCTGATGCTCGACAGTCTCACCACCGAGATAATGGAGGCATACGTGGCATGGCACAAGAAGCGGGGCAATTCACCCAACACTATCTCTTTCTACACCCGCATTCTACGGGCGGTCTATAACCGTGCCGTCGAGGAGGAAATCATCGAAAGCCGTAATCCGTTCCGTCACGTATACACCGGAGTTGACAAGACCGTAAAACGGGCATTGCCAATACCCGTAATTAAGAAGATCAAGGCTCTTGATTTATCCATGATTCCGGCTCTTGACTATGCCCGCGATATGTTCCTTCTGAGTTTCTACCTTCGGGGAATGAGCTTCATCGACATGTCATATCTTAGAAAGTCAGACCTTAAAAATGGCTCTGTGGTCTACCGCCGGCGCAAGACCGGCCAACAGCTCACCATCGGATGGACTCCTGAGATGCAGGCGATAATTGATAAATACCCGGAAAATCCCACTCAATACCTGCTGCCAATCATAAGGACCGTTGGCTGCAATGAGCGTTGCGCCTACCGTAACGCCAGCTACAACATCAACCACAATTTGAAAAAAATCGCCAATATGATAGACCTGGAAGTGCCAATAACAATGTACGTAGCCAGACACTCGTGGGCATCGGCCGCCAAAGCAAAAGGCATCCCTGTAAGTGTGATCAGCGAGGGCATGGGGCACGACAACGAAACCACTACACAAATCTACCTCGCCAGCCTTGACACATCAGTCGTTGACAGAGCCAACAAACTGATCATCTCGGCGATTTAGATTGTTGCTATCTCGAAATACTGACTCTATTAACAATTATTAACTATAAATTTTAGTTATAACTATAAAATATAGTTTATATTTGCGGCGTGTAATTAATATACCAAAGTGATTGTTATGGAAAAGCTGACGGCTAAAGAGGAAGAAGTGCTCGGTTTCTTTTGGAAACATGGGGCACTACATGTCAAGGATATTGTTGAATTGTACGACGAACCAAAGCCACATTTCAACACTATCTCAACTATCGTGCGCACGTTGGAAGACAAGGGATATGTCGGGCATACACAACAGGGCAAGACATACTTATACCATGCAGCGATAGCCGAGCAGGAAATGGGCAAGAAATCCATCGGAAATCTTGTGAGCAGATATTTCAAAAATTCGTATCTTCGGGTTGTCTCTTCATTTGTAGAAGATGGCAATCTGCCGATTGAGGATTTGCGGAAGCTACTCGACGAAGTTGAGCAATCTAATAAAACCGAATAGCTATGAACACCATCTTCTCGCTCTCTCTTTCGGCATCTATTCTGCTTATGTTTATTTATCCGGTTTTCCACATCATGGTCAACCGGTGCCGCTCGTTCAAGTTCAACCGGTTTCTGATATTGTCGGGATTGCAATACTCGTCTGCGCTCCGATTGCCTTGTCATATGAACCACTTCCGGATACAGTGCCATCTCATGCGGTGGTACAGGCATACAACCTTCAATCCCCGCTACAGACAGCACTTGACGCTGCTTTACCCGCTTCCGGGACATCACACGTTGAGATTCTTACTTGGATACTTGGCCTTTATTGGATTGGTGTTTTTATTCTGGTTGCCCGTCAGGTCATTTCATATACCCACTTGTGGCGTATCATATCAAAATCTGAAAAGCAGGATAAGGAGGGTTATGTACTGTGCCGACATGGAAGCAGGGCTATCGCTCCATTCAGCTGGGGCCGATTTATAGTCCTCCCCTATTCGGAAAACGAGCAATCCATTCTTATACATGAAAAAGCGCATACATCTAAGAAACATTGGATTGATGTTACCATTGCTGATTTTTTATGCATTTTCATGTGGTATAATCCGTTTGCCTGGATGCTTAAGAATCTTATCAAGCTCAATCACGAATATGAGGCTGATGCTGAAGTTATAGGTTCGGATATTGACGTATTGAGTTATCAAAGGCTGCTTATCGCCAAAGCGGTAGGCAATCGCACACTGCATATAGCAAACAATTTTGCCATGAGCAGGAAGGATTTCCGCAGGCGTGTACTTACGATGAGCCAATCCAAATCTTCAAAAGGGATAAAATGGATTGCCGCAACAATACTCCCGGCACTTGCAATAGCAGCCTATGCCGATACAACCCCGTGGTCTGTTGCCGTACATAACGCTATCACAAGTCATAAATTTAAATCGGCCGCTCCATCCGACACTAAAATAGAGATGGTTGGTGGTTCTTCTGCTGAAAAAGAGTCCCGCGAAGAATTACCTGCCACATTAATCACCAAGAGGATTCCATCTCCTTTGAATGACCCGAATCCGCTGTTAAAGCAATTTGAAATGTCGATGGAGTTGGCCGATAAAGATTTAATTCCGGATAAGATACTTGTAAGAATACAGGCCGATGAAGAAGGAAATATCGTGAGTGCGACAACAGATCATGACGACAATCCCGAAGTGCGTGTTGCTGTTGAACGCGCTACCAATCAAATTGTGTTTGAGGTTGTGAAAGATGGTGACCGGAAGGTAAGCACTCGATTTGCCCTACCTATCCGGAAAGAGTCTCTGCCAATGTAAATCAACTACTTATACCAATTTTTATATGTTGCCGCATTGCGGTGACAGGCTAATTCCACACCTATGCCAAAATATAATATCAGACACACCATTGCCGCATCCATTGTGCTATTGTCTGTTTTTCAGAGCATTGCGCAAGTTGAGGTTTGTGGGGTCGTGAAGACTTCGCAAGGGAAAGGTGTGGATTTTGCCAATGTGATTGTCAGCCCTGCCAATTCACCCAAACAAATAATCTCGTCAGCCTTTACTGATGAGAATGGACGGTTCTGCATCTCGGCACAAAGCGATTGCGACAGCCTGTTGCTGAAAGCATCAAGTATTGAAATTTCGTCTGCGACCATAAAAATACCCAATCGGTCAGGAACACACGACATCATCGTGGAGGATAAGGCGATTGAGCTGAAAGAAGTTGTGGTGAAATCCAAGAAAATCTATTCACAAGGAGATACCATCAATTATAATGTAGCCTCATTCCTTTCACAGAATGATCAGGCCCTTGCCGATGTATTAAAAAAGATGCCCGGTATGACTGTGGCAGAGTCGGGTCAGGTGTCGTATCAAGGCAAGCCGATTAAGAATTTCTATATCGAAGGATTGGATCTTATGAAAGGTCATTACGGCATTGCAACAAACAATATAGATCCAAACAATATCGCCACTGTGCAGGTATTGGAGAATCATCAGGACATCAAGGCTCTCAAAGGATTGCGCCCGGAGGAACAAGCTTCAATCAATATCCGGTTAAAGGAGGGTGTGAGAGGGGTTTTCAATCTTATAGCCACATTGGGCGGAGGATATGGCGACGACGTGTTGTGGAATAATTCTGCAATAGCGACTTATTTCAAACGCAACAGCCAATTTCTTGCCACTTACAAAGGCAACAATACCGGAGAGGATTTGTCGCAGGAGCTTTATTCCTTCGATAATGATTATTCAAGCACATCCAACATCACCAATATATCAATGCCGTCAGCACCCGGCATTGACAAACGGTTTTACTATTATAACCGCTCACATAGTGCGACGTTCAACAACGTATATCGTGTCGGAGATTCCGGAGAATTTGGTATCAATGCCGCATATCTCAACGACCGTGATTCCCGCCGAAGTTATTCCTCAACATCCAATACATTGCCCGATGGTTCGCAAAACATAGTTGACGAGCTGATGGACGGCTTATCAAAGACACACAAAGCATACGGCGACCTGACATTTCTGAATAACGGTGACACCCGGTATCTGAAAGAGCAACTGAAATTCGATTGGTTCTCAACCGACGCCGACAGCCGGATAATGGCCGACATCGACAATATCACACAAACGGGCAAGACTGAATCATTCAGGTTGTTCAACAAACTCCACATGACAAGCCGCAGTTCCGAATACCGTGGTTATGAGATATATTCAGAAATAAATCTTGAAAAGCGACCCCATAGCCTGTCTGTATCACCAAATCTTTTCCCGGATGTGATACTCGGCGATGCTTTGCATCAGAGCGTGGATTACCGTGATTTATCGACGGAAAACCGTATCGGGCTGCTCTCTGCGTTAAGGATCGGCAATGTAACCCTGCATCCCACATTTTTCTTGAATTATACCCGCAATAGCCTAACAAGTGAACTGCCTGATTTCAATAACGATTTATGCCTTGACAACCTTAATACGGGCGTTAAAGCTGAAATTGCATGGCGCAACCGCAAATTTGATATATCGTTCCAACTGCCAATCGGATATAAATTTTTCAAGCTGGATAACCGCTTGTCAAGCATAGCGACAGAAAAGAACCGTGTGCGCGTCGAACCGCACTTGGATTTATCTTACAAAATCAACAGCAGCCATAATCTCAGTGTAAAATCGTCATTGAACTATTCGACCCCTTCAATTCAGAATCTCTATTCCAACAATATACTCACATCCTACCGGCAACTGTCGGCATACGATGTCGTGGGTTTATTCGAGGGGCTGAACCTGTATAATACACTTTCCTACAATTTCAAGAATGTTCTTGCCATGAGTTTTGCCGGGGTGGATTTAAGCTGGGGCAGACAGCAGCCGGATGTGCTGTACGGGGCATATTATGACGGCCTTGTGGAGCGCGTCATAAGTCAGCGTACCAATGAAACATCCGATATGTTCTCTGCCGCTATCCGAGGCAGTCAGGGTTTTGATTGGCGGCGTCTGAAAATAGGGCTGTCGGCTTCATACAGCCATTATGAAAGCCCGTTGTTGGTACAGAACACTATTCTGCGCTATTCAGGAGATTCCTTCGGTTTTAATGGAGACATAAGCCTGACACCATTCAAATGGCTGTCAGTATCATACGAAGGTAAATATTATCAATCAGCATCACGTCAGAATGGTTTTGACCGTATGCCTTGGATAAGGACACTTACAAACAACGCATCGTTCGATTTCACTTTGCCGTGGGGTATAACTGTCGGTGCATCGCTATATCATTACTCTAACAACTTCAACGATGGCGACAAGTCGTTTATACTGCTTAATGCAGAAGCACGTTACGCCATAAAACGATTTACATTTACTCTTACCTGCGACAATTTACTTAACAGGAAAGACTATGTGTATTCCAATCGCTCGGCACTAATCGAGACCAACTCAATATATAATATACGGGCACGCAGTGTACTGTTAAAAGTCAGATTCCGAATACTTTAATCTCCAATGATATGAAACATTTTATTTTGACAATCATCTGCACATTCATGTGCATGTCTGCCTACGCGTATGACACGTGGTCGCAACTGATTGACAAGGCAACCGCTGTCGATACCGCCCGATACAAGGTCACTTACACCTTAAAATACAAGTACCATCCTGATATACAGGATTACTACGATGACACCCGTATTGTGCAAATTGGCAAGCAAAGCATCAAGGATTACAGTGACATAATCCAGCACTTTGACTCTCTTGCAACCGAGCAGGTGCGACGCGGTGCAAATTCTTATTCAAATGTTTCTGGAATGCCGTGGCCTGTCGAGCTGGTACGCCCGACGCGCGGAACATCGGCAAACCTTCGGTTGCGATTGTCGTTGAACGTAAACACGTTGGTATATGCCGACTCTGTTCCGACTATCAACTGGACATTTCTACCGGAAGAAAGCACGTCAATACTTGGATATGAATGTTCAAAAGCTACCGGAGAGTTTGCGGGGCGCACATACACTGCATGGTTCACATCAGAACTTCCACTTCCGTATGGTCCTTACAAATTCGGTGGATTACCCGGATTGATTCTTAAAATAGAAGATGCCGAACAGCAGTTCATCTGGGAGGCTGTCGGATTTGAACGCTCAAACGAGCCTATAATGAAATATCAATACCGGAATGCCAATGAGAAAAATTGCAGCGCCGAAGAAGCGGAAAAAACGCTTGTCCGTTATTTCAAATCACCGGTTGGCTTTGATATCGCATCCATGGGAGGTGACGCAAGTAGACTACATATAGTCGGTAAAGACGGAAAAGAAATAGATATTGCCAAGGCTGCGCAACAATCTATTCCATACAAACCACTTGAAATTAAATAAACATGAAGAATCTGATAGTATTCATCTTTGCACTGACATTGACAAGCTGTTCTGTCAACGCTCAGCAATCGGCTGATGCTCAAAAGCTGACACTGACAGGCAGCAGGCTTCCTGCAATCCGCCATGTCAATGATATGAAAATAACAGGCGATACGCTATGGTTCGTTTATGAAACCGAAGGCGGATACGGACAGCGTTTACTTCGCCGTGCAATAATTGACAGCAAGAACCTCACCTTAAATGTTGGGCCCGAAATGGGACATAAGGAGGATGGGTACTATGTGTCGTATATGCCATATCCTGTCAATAACTGTGATGGTTCTCTTTTAGTGACAAGCCAAGACAACGCGTAGATATATAACGTAGTGAATGACAGCATTCTGTCACGGACTAAAAGATGTATCTTCAGTGATGACGGCTCCCTCCCGTTCACGCTCTCACAGTATGTTCAAGATGTGTCGATGGTTACTCCCGACGAGTTTGTTTTTGTAGGTCGCGAGCCAAACGGTGGCTCACAGTATGCACTGAAAGCCAATATCGCTTCCTCGCAGGTTGAAACAATAAGGAGAATAGAGATTTCGCCGGAATTTCCCTCATGGATGCCGAATGCCGGTGAACTCGCCTGTTCCAAGGACCGGAATCGTCTGGCATTCGCATACCGGCTTCATCCCGTTATTGACATATTCGATATGGATGGCAAGCTCATAAAGCAGGTTCGCATAGGTAGCGCCACTTTCAATCCCGCGACCCTTGACGAAGCCGATTTCGAAGACCTGAACCCATTGCATACAGTAGACATTGCAGCCACTCCGGAGTATATATACGCCCTCTATTGGAATTACAAATACGAAGACGCAGATAAGATAGCCCCTACCCTCTTCAAAATTGACTGGGATGGCAACGTAATTGACCGGCGACCTAATTTACCGATGCCTATATACAAGATAGCAGTTGCCGCCGACAAATCAATAATCGGCTGGAACGGTACCGGTTTTTTAAGATTATCACGACATGTAAATGGGTGTGACAAATAAATTACATTGCTTCACACCTTCTTAAAAAAGCAGGCTATTATTATCAGCATGGTCATCAGTTCGGATACCGGGATTGACAGCCATAAGCCGGGCACGCCTATTATCTGCGGCAGGATAATGAAGCCCGGGACCATGAAGATGATTCCTCTCAGCAACATGTATATGATGGAACGCGTGGCACGCTCGCAACTCTGATAATATCCTATGAATGTTATATTGAGTGCAAAGGGCAACGCACACAGACCTAACATCGGCAAGCCAGCTTTTGCTATCTCGTAAGAGTGCTCAGATGAATCAAGGAATATTCCGGTCAAGATTCCTGAACCGGCCCACATTCCTGAGGATATAGCCACACCACAGAAGAGAGCTGCCGTCAGTGCCACGTTCAAGGCCTGACGAACCCGAGCCATGTGACCCGCTCCATAGTTGTAACTGATAATCGGTTGTGACGACTGTGCCACGGCATTGCTTATTGAGAATATCAGCGGGAACAGATAACAACCTACGCTGAAAGCCGCCACTCCGTCTTCACCGAGCAAGGAGAAGAACGTATGATTGCCTGTCACCATCATTACTCCCATTGCAAGTTCGGCGATGAAGGTCGCGAAACCTATCTTCGCCATGTAACCTGTGTTTCTAACAGAAAGTCTGAAGGATTTTACAGTAAGGCGCAGAGGATAGAACTTCAGCTTTTCGGAGAAGAATATGAAATAAGCTACCACCATTATTCCTGCTACAATACATGAGAGAGAAGTGGCTATTGAAGCTCCCTTTATTCCCATTCCGAGAGGATAGACCATATACCAGTCAAGGAAAATATTAAGGACAGCCGACACAATCTGCACACTCATCGCGTAACGCGGAGAACCGTCAAGACGTATAAGCATCATTCCGGCACATTGCAGATAAAAGAACACCAGACCGGGGAGCAGCCATAGCAGGTAGTCGGTTGCGAGTTCCTCGAGAAGGGGACTGCAACCGAGCATATACAGCAGCTCACGGGTGAAGAGCAACGAACCGAGAATGACCGTTCCGAATATGATGGCGCCGGCAATGTATGCCTGAGTCATTATGATTCTTGCCGCTTTCACATTTCCCTCAGCCAGACGTATGCCTCCGATGACAGAAGCCCCGATACCGAACATCAACCCGACACCGGTACATATAAGGAAAAGGGGCGCCACGATATTGATGGCGGCAAGAGCGTTGCTACCCACACCATGGCCGACAAACATGCCGTCGCAGATGTTGAGCACCGAATTAAAAAACATTCCTATCAAAGTCGGAAAAAACATGGCGGTGAAAAGTTGCCTGATTTTCCCGTTTCCGAAATCAAGTTTATCTCTTTCCATACATGCAAAATTTAGGGTTTGGAAATCCGGCTGCAAAGTTAGTGCCAAATCGGGAAATATAAATGGTGTAAAACAGCACAATCCGGGTACTTTTTATAACATCTTTTGGATTTCCCCTAAATCTCATGTAACTTTGCATAAATATCATGTCAGTATGAAAGAAAAAATACCATCCGGAACAGCAACGCATTTCCGCGTTGGGGAAATAGATCCTACAACATTAAAAATGGAGCATCCGCTTACGGTGGATGGTTGCCTCATAATGTTTTGCGAGCGTGGAGAAATGGAGATTACTACCAATTCCAGGCGATGTGTAATGCACCCCGGTGATATGGCATTTATCGTATTTGACATCGTGACTGTTCCGGTAAGGATGTCGGACGATTTTATGGCGAAATTCATAGCCGTCGATTTTGATACGGCACAGGATATTTTCTTTCTTATTACCTCCAACCGTTTCTGGGAGTATATTTACACCTTCCCGGTTTTCACTTTGGGCAGAGAGGGACGCGATATGGCCAAACGCTGGTTCACTTCGGTTGATTGGCTGAAAGCTAATTTTTCCGATGACACTTTTGAAAAGGTGTTGCGTAACGAAATAGAGAATTTCATGATGGTAATGTCTGAATATGCCGAATCTCATTTTGGCGTGCTCGGCACCAATCCGGCAAAAAACAGGGCATGGCTGATTGCAAATGATTTTTTAGGATTGCTCAACCGCTACTACACACACCATCATGACGTTGCTTTCTATGCCGGGAAACTCAATATATCGCCCAATTACCTGAATATAATTGCCAAACGTATTTTGGGAGTCACTGCAAAAGAGCAGATAAACATCCAATTGGGGTTGGTAATCAAAATGCTCCTCGATACAACTGAACTGACGGTAAAAGAAATAGCCGAAAGGTTGCATTACGACGACCCGTCATATCTGTGCCGCATATTCAGAAAGCAGACCGGCCTCTCCCCCATTCAATACAGGAACAAATCGCGATACCCTGCCAACTGACGGAGACCGACACGCAATTATACCCGCAGCCGACTCATATTCCCGGAATGTGTTAAATAAATTAAAGAGCATTGTGAAATGGCCATATTATTGTTATATTTACCAAATTTTTAACAATATGGATTTTGTATCAGCAACTCAATTCCACGACAATCAAAGCAGGACTTTGAGGAAAACGAGAAGTAAAGAGCCGATTATACTCACATTATTGATGGTAGCGTTGGCTATGACAGGATGCGGGGCCAGAGCTGACCGACTTGTGAATTATGACAGTTTGCAGGAGTCTTTGACGGAGTTTGTCGCTGACAAGGATGCGAATATCGGTGTTGCTGTAATCATCAACGGTAAAGATACCGTGGCTGTCAACGGATACAAATATTTCCCGATGCTCAGCGTCTACAAGTTTCCTATCGCTTTGGCTCTCGGGGAACATTACCGCATAAATAATCTTTCGCTCAGCGAACAGATAGCCGTCTTGCCGGAAGATTTACACAGGGATACATACAGCCCTATGACAGACAAACTCATTGCCTCGGGCGCACACATCCGAGAGACTTTGAAGATGCCGACTGTTGAACTTTTGAAATACATGCTTCAGCAGAGCGACAACGTCGCCTCCGATATAATACTTAAGACAACCGGCGGTGCCGAGCAGGTAGAGAAGTATCTGCAACAGCACGGCATAACCGGTGTCAACGTGAAAAGCAGCGAGAATGAGATGCACATCGACAATAATCTTTGTTATGCAAACTCGTCCACACCTACCGGCATTGCATCGCTCATGGACAAATTTGACCGTGAAGCGAACGATTCTATCTCTACAAAGATAAAAAGGCTGATGGAAACTTGCGGGACAGGTACTGCCAGACTCCCCAAACCATTGCACGACGCAGTAATAGGCCATAAGACCGGAACCGGTTTTGTCCTGCCCGACGGCAGACTGATGGCCGTCAACGATGCAGGATACGTCCATCTTTCCAATGGCCAGTGTTATTCCATAGCCGTATTTATCGAAAACTCAGGATATGACATGTCCAAGACTGAGGAGCTGATCGCAGAGATCTCAAGGATAGTCTATACCTCACTCAACAAATGACCGAATGACCAACCATCAGATATTTTTAGAGAAGATAACGCCCGTGGAGGATTTGCTGTTCGAACATGTCAATGAAAAATACAGATCCGTTCATATTGCTGTTATAATACTGATATATTCCGTTTTAGCAGTGTTAGGTTTGCTGTTGCTATTTACAGACTATCCTATCTGGTGCATACCTGCCGAGATTTTGATAATCATCTCGGCTCTGATAAATCTATCAATCGTGGCCCGGGCATGGAAATTCAAGGGATATGCGATGCGCGAAAACGACATAACATACCGCAGCGGAATAATATTCCCGAAGCTGACCACCATTCCTTTCGAAAGAATCCAACAGGTCAGTGTCAAGCAAAATCCTGTGTCGAAATTCTACGGATTATTTACTGTCGAGATAATAAACGGAGCACAAGGACTGTCATCGCTGACCATACCGGGACTTACGGAGGAGAGAGCCAACCAAATCAAGAACATGGTAATCGATAGATTGAAACATGACCCGAACTGATTTCTCTGAACCGAGAAGAATGAGTGCGGGCGCATTCTTCATTCTCTTCATAAAGATGCTGAAAAGCGTGACCGCGCCTGTGATGATATTTATCGCATTCGACATCATCGGTTCAGGAATGGACATCGTGGACATCAGATTATGGATTAGACTGGGTACAGCTATCGGGGCATGCGTCACGATTTCATTACTACTGGCGGCCGCTGCATACTTCCCGAGGAAATTCTACATAAAGGATGGAAACATCATTTACACACGTGGCATAATACAACGCGAGAACGCCTGCATACCGTTAGACCGGGTTCATTCACTGCGCACACGTCAGGGCTTATGGTACCGCCTCTTCAAAATGAGAGGCATAATGCTTGACACACTCGCCACAAGAGCAGAAGAAATAGAACTGATACTCGACGAGGCGGACTGGCAAAGCCTCCTGTCGAGAATTGAAAAGGAGGAGCACCCCAAACAGACCGATGCCTGCACTCCACCTGAATACAACCCAGTATCGTCGATACGCTTTGACAACGGCAAACTTATACTTGACGCCCTGTGCCAGAACCATCTGAAAGGTATGGCCGTATTGGGTGGTCTGGTTGCGGTCGTTCTCGAACATATCGACGATTATTTCAAGACCGATACTATAACCGACTACGCAACATCCTATTATGACAAGCTGACATTGACTCCGACCGGTGTCGGTGTCATATTGTTTGCTGTCTATATCATGGTCTTACTATTGTGGTTAGGCAAGATATTGCTGCGGTATTACGACATGGAAATGTCGTATGATAAACATCTCCTCTCATTCACATACGGTTTGCTGTCGCGCATGAGCAGCCGGTTCGCATACGACAAGATTTGTACAATCTGGGTAAAACGTAATTTCTTCGAGAAGAAATCCGGACTATGCACACTCATGCTGAAACAGGCATTGAATGTGACGGCAGAGAACGAAGAAGACAACCTGAAACTCTACGGTGCGGACACCTCTTCATTCTTTCTGAAATGGTGGCTCGGCGATGAATATCTTACCGAGTCAGAAATCATTTCCGCAAAATCAGGGAAAGGAGTATTCTATCGTTCGTTTGTACCGGGGTTGACAGTCAGTGCTGGGGCAATCGGCATATTGTTATATATGCAACTCATTATATGGATTCTAATTCCGGCCTTGTACCTACTGTTCGTGTTGCTCAGGAGCATTTACGCAATGCGGAAGAGCCGAATTACATTGAAAGAATCATATTTCATAGTACACAACGGCCGGTTTGCCGATATTGAGAACTATGTCAAATATTCCACAGTCGAGGTGGTCGGCATCAGGCGCACCCCATTTTCAAGATGGTTTCACCGGGCCACATTAGTAATCTCCACACCCGGCTCCAGCTTTTCGGTAATAAGTCTGAAAGAGACCGAAGCCCTCCAGATTTATGAGATACTTTTGAACAAGTGCACCGACAAGTCATAGAAGTTAGATATAAAGACACCCCGCAAATAGTTTTGGGATTACGAATAAATGCCACACCGAGCTTAAAGACCTCAATTCAAATCCCGGTTTGTCGGTTTGTCTCTGTAGGGACATCGCTTCGCGATGTTTGGGTTATACACGTTTAATGTACTGAAAACATGATTGTTCTCAATCAACATGCCAAAGGCATGTCCCTACAAAGTCGATACCGATAAACCGGAATTTGTGGAAACTGGTGCTTGGATGATTTAAGTTATTTGTTTTGTAATTTGGTTTATTTTATAAATATAATTATCTTTGTAGCGCAATCGACGGACTAAATCTGATGTGATTGCGTTATTTAGATGAATATCAGATGGGTAAATATGATGATTTCGGTCTGTGCACTGTCTTTTGCCAATGCACAGACAGTCAGTAGGCCGGTTGATAATAGCGACTCGGTTTCAGTAACTTTGGATGAGGTAGTTGTGAAAGCACCTGAATTTTCGAGGTCTGCCAACAGCAGCTCTTACTACCCTACCGGTCAAATGAAAGAGAAGTTGACAACTTCTTCTCAATTACTCGCCGGACTCCAGATTCCGGAGTTGATTGTCAATCCGGCAACAGGTGATATATCTGTTAGCGGAGGTGGCAAGCTCTCAATCCGCATAAACGGGCGAGCAGCATCGCAAACAGATCTGATGTCAATAGCTTCCAAGAATATAACGAAGGTTGAATATATAACCAATCCGGGTGTAAGATATGGTGAGGCCGCCGGTGTCCTTGAGATCACGGTCAGAAAAAAGTCTGAAGGATTCGGAATAATATCGAACATTCTGCAATCGGCCAACCGTGGATGGGGCGATTATACCGCAGGTTTGAAGTACAGCATAGGCCGTAGCGAATGGAGCATCGACTATCATTCAAATCCGATGTGGCAGATGGACAGCTATCGAGATAATCGTGAAACGATAGATTTAGGAGAGGCGGGAATCGTGAGCCGCAGAGAGAACGGAATCAAGACTCCCAACCGCATGGTGACACATCGCGGAGCCTTGCAATATTCATATGCAGCCAAGTCCGGACTGCTTTTCAATGTTCAGGCAAGACTATTCCGGCAGAATGACAAGTATGTATCAGCGGGCAACATCACAACCGACTATAACGGCACTGTAACCGAGGCGTTTGAGAAAGAAACCGCACCTTTCACATCATGGCAGGGGGATCTTGACCTGTATCTTCATCTCAGGATTAACCAAAGCAACAAGCTGTATTTCAATTTTGTGCCGACGCTGCTGACTTCCACAAGCAACCGCACTTATGAAAGCGAAGACATATACATTGACTCCAAAATCAAAACAAACGGATATATGTTTCTTGCGGAAGGTGTATGGGAAAAACGTATAAGCAGGGGGACACTAACCTCAGGAATAAGGGGATTCTTCAAAACCACTAAGGCCGATTACATTACTTATGGCACAACAGCAAAAGAAAATAGCTTTGACGGACATTGCTTTGTGGAGTGGAGCCAGAATCTCGGGAAGGTTTCATATTCCACCGGTATAGATGGGAGCTGGTTCAGCCTCAAGACTCCGGTTTCAAGAAACTGTCTTGGCATATCACCAAAACTGTCTGTCCGCTACGCGCCTCTTCAGTGGGGAGGAATATGCTGTCAGCTGGAAGGGAATATGGTCAATCCCACGCTCAGCCAATTGACTCCGGCCATGCAGCAAATCGACCGTTTCCAATACTCAGTAGGTTCAGCGGCACTATCACCCTATTTTGCCTACAAGACATCGCTTGAGTTTGACTTCAATGTAAAGGACATTCAGGGCAAACTATCGGTTAGCGACAAATATTCACGCCACCCGATAATGGGCATAAAATGGATAGATGACGGCAAGATAATACAGAGCTTCCAAAATGGTCGGTACCACAATGATTTCATAATAAAGGGTCAAGTCCGGATGCCAATAATCATAAAACAGCTCACTCTCAGCATTGAGGGAGGATGGCACAGGATGATTAGCCGGGGAACTGCCTACAGGCATACATATTCACAACCCTTTGTGAATGCACAGCTCATGTACATGAGTGGCAACTGGTGGATAATGGCGAAATATAACAATGCCTACAACATGTTATGGGGAGAGATGATAACCACCATCAACAACAACCTGCTCAATATCGGCGTGGGCTATAGATATAAATCCGCTACATTCATGGCAGGAATAGTCAATCCTGTCGGTAACGTCAGCCTGAAAAGCCGGGACCTGTCGGCCATTGCAGGATATGACCGCACCTACCATGCAGCATCCTCCAATTGCCTTGTGTGGGTCGGAGCCACCATTAACTTTTTCCACGGAAACCGCAGGAGTGCCACTCAGAAGAAACTTGACAACAATACCCAATACGAAACAATTAAAAACGTACAGAAATGAGTAAAATGATTTCCATGCTCGCCATTGTTACGGCGACATTATCCTCGGCTGCCGCCGAAAACTGCAACAAACTCGACCTGAAGTTTACTGAACTACCCTACTCTGAGGGAACAATCTACGTGGCCGTGAGCTGCAATGGAACCGAGATTCACAAATCAGCGGCAGAAGTTGACTCAGACCTCGTGACAATCCATATTGACATGCCGGAATGCGAGAGCCGGCAAATCGAGATCAAGGCATTCCAGGACATGAACGACAACAGGACGCTCGACTTCGATTCCTACGGTCGCCCGATGGAGCCATGCCTCCAGACCAAGATGACAGTCAAGCCAGATGACACCGAACTGGATTTGCAGCTGATACAGTACTGATTAACCGAACAGAAACCCGGGGTTCGTAACCGGGACTTGGATTTAGGCCCCGTTTCATAAAAAAAATAGCGGTCGCAGACTCGCATCCTTGGCCGCTATTTTTTATGAAACGAGGCCTTAGCGTTAGAATTAGTTGGCAAAAGTTATTTATTTTGCCAACTAATTTGTAATTTTGCATAATCAAAGAGAGTACATATGTATCCCAAGGAAAGCCTTGATATAATCAGCAAGATGATGAATGACACACGTCGCAACGTGATGCTCGATTCGCGCATGCCACTGCTTGTGTGGGGATGGTTGTCATTCGCCGTGTCTGTTCTCGTTTATGCGGGACTCAGACTTACAGCTGACTTCCGATGGAATTTCGCATGGTTCCTTATACTCCTTGTCGGAATTCCTCTCGTAAAAATATTGAAACCCTCAGTAAGACCCGTTACCACGGCGATATCACGATCGCTGGTGGTGATATGGAAGATGCTCGCGGTGCTGATAACAGTATTTTCAACACTATCATTCTTCATAAACTTCAAGATTCTGGCGGTGGTTCTGATTATACTCGCCATCGGCTCCTTCACAACCGGAGAACTCATACGTTATCCATTCTTGAAATACAGTTCCATTCCGGGTTTCGTGGTGTCGGCACTGCTATGGTGGGTCACCGGTCTGAACCAGATTCTGATATTCGCCATTATGATGCTGATAATGATGGTTCTCCCCGCATACAAAATGAAACATGATCTAAGTAAAGAAACCGATGAAAGATCTTAATCCGCTTATTCATTCGCAGCTGCGCCTGTCGGTGCTCTCCATACTCATGAGTGTCGAAGAGGCAGACTTCATGTACATGAAGCAGAAAACAGAGGCGACAACCGGCAATCTCAGTGTGCAGATTACAAAACTGGAGGAAGCCGGCTACATATCCGTTGAGAAAACCTTTCATCAGAAACGCCCGCGGACGGTGTGCCGGATGACCGATGCCGGACGCAAAGCATTCATGGAATATGTGGAGGCTCTTCAAGGCTATGTGGCACCATTCATTTCACAAACCGAAGACCCGACAGCAACAGGAGAAACAGTACCATGTTGAATCGCAACACCGATTTCTCCCTCCATTTTATTGGAGGGCATAATCGGCCTGACCATTATGTAAAACAGATCCATGTGTAAAACAGACTCCGGCAAAGAGTCACAAGATAACTTCAGAAATGAACTATATATTTGATTTCGATGGAACCCTGATGGATACATCGGGGGTAATACTCGCCACAATCAAGGCAAGCATCAAGGAGATGGGACTTCCTGAAAAGACCGAGGAGGAATGCCGCTCCATAATCGGTATCCGTACCAATGAGGCCGGGAAATATCTCTATCCAGACCTCGACATATCGAATGAGGAATTTGCACGCGTATTCCGCTCAAACTACGACCGATTGAAGCAGGGTGCCGAAGAGAAAACCTTCCCAGGAGTTATGGAGACACTCCGCCGACTGCATGAATCCGGCTGCGGACTCGCCATAGCCTCCAGCCGCAGGGTGTATTCGCTTGAAGCCTACCTGAACGGACTCGGAATCCGCGACATGTTTGAAATGGTGGTCGGAGCTGACAGTGTAACCAAGGGAAAACCGGATCCGGAACCTGTTCTGACAGTTCTCAAGACTCTCGGCTGGAATGCCGACGACACATTGGTTGTGGGCGATGCAGATGTAGACATAATGATGGGCAACGCAGCCGGTTGCAGGACATGCGCCGTGACATACGGAAACGGCTCCATCGCGTCGCTCAAGGAGGCATCGCCCGATTACATCATTGATGACTTTTCAGTTATTCCAAACCTGTAAGCCGCTATCGAGCGGCTGTTCAAATTCATTGTAGAAATGATTGAGACTGAATCATTGATATTACGGCCATGGCAACCGCAAGATGCCGGAGCCTTATTCAAATACGCCTCCGACGCAAGGGTCAGCGAGCTTGCATTGTGGCCACGTCATGAATCCTTGGAAATGAGCCAGGAGGTCATAAGACGATACTTCATGCCCAATCCGTATTGTTTCGCAATGATACTCAAGGAGACAGATGAACCCATAGGGTGTATCGGACTTGTTCCATCAGGAGATGAACATTACACGCCGGCCGATTCCGAACGAGAGGTTGGATACTGGATCGGTTATCCCTATTGGGGCAAAGGTCTGACAACCGAAGCTCTCAATGCACTGACCCGCTACTGTCGCAATACCCTGGGGCTGAAATCTCTTCTGATAACCACCGACAGTCAGAACATCGCCTCGCAACGGGTAGCCGGGAAATGCGGCTTCGAATGGATTGAGGACTACAATCACGATAACATCTCCGGAAAAGCCTACAGCCTCAAACTTGAATAATCGGCAAATATGACACAAGAAGAGATTGCGGAAAGACTTGAAAGCAAGATTAATCTTCCTGAAATACGGGATATCGTCAATTGGGCGCACGCCTGTTCAGCTAACCTGGAGTCTCTTTTAGAAATGACCAGATCTGCCGACACACGGACATCGGCTAATGCGCTGTGGTGTCTGACCCATATTCAGAAAGAGAATACCGACCGCCTGCAATCCCGGCAAGACAATTTTATCAATATGCTGCTTGCCGAACAGCACGTAGGCAAGCGACGTATGCTTCTGCAACTTTTGAGAGAGCAGGATTATGATCCTGAAAATATACGCACCGACTTTCTTGATTACTGTCTTACGAAAATCAATTCGGAATGCGAGCCATACGCAATCAGAGCATTCAGCATATACTGCGCGTTCAAGATGTGCAGGTTTTATCCGGAACTTGTCACCGAGCTGAAGCAACACCTTGACATGCTGGAACTGCAACCACTGTCACCCGGCCTCAGAAGCGCCTTAAACACCACAAGAAAAAATATCTCGCGACTTCGTTCAAACTGATGATCACATTATCAAGTTTAATTTAAACAACTACATATGCTTTGAAAGATAGAGCATATCTTTTAACTGTATTCCTTCCTCTATGATAGGATGATCGTAATTGTCGGTAAAGAAATCCGGAATGCGGTGGGAATAGTTATAGCCACAGTTTTGATAAAATCGTAAGGTCGAGGGTGTCTCTCCGGTGCCGATTATAAATGTGTTGCCACTCAAAAGAGATTCGACATGCTCAAGCATGGCTCGTCCTACACCATGTCTGCGATACTCAGCAACTACAGCAAGGTTTTTAATCTCTACGGTAGCTGTGTCAACCACCTTGATTGCGCAGCAAGCGCAAGGCTTCCCGTCTATATAACCAATGAATAATCGGCAGCTGTTAATATAGCGGTCTATCATATCTTCCTGCTCGTCACCGATCAGCAGCAGATTAATAAACTGTCTTGGATCTGACAGTATCTCACGAATATCAAGCATTATTCAACTTTCATATGCTTCTCTTAGTCATCGAGAGCAACTTCCTTCCACGGATTATTCATACTTTGAGTATCTTTAATATCAAAAGATTTCAATTATTGTACTCTAATTTAGAATGATAAAACATGCACAAATCAATCACATAAATATATGAGAGAGGCTCAACATAAAGTTACGGCGTGTAAACTGTACATCTGCGAGCCTCGTCTTGGGGGGGGGGGTAGCCAACTCCAAGATAATCAGATGAAAAAGAAAAAGCCAGTTCGGTCTGGGTGTACAGGCTAAACTGGCTTTCATCATGAAGCGGAGAGACAGGGATTCGAACCCTGGGTACCAAAAGGTACAACGGTTTTCGAGACCGCCCCGATCGACCACTCCGGCATCTCTCCAATGGTCGTTCTTGATAGCGGGTACAAAGTTAGTGCTTTTTATTGAAACAGCCAAAAATTTCAATAACTTTTTTAAACAATTTGTCTCGCAATGGGGACTCTCCTTTTAATCCGCAATCTGACTATCTTTGGTGCTGTACATTTAACCGTACTTAATAAAGCTGAATATCAGTTAATTTATGCAAAATCACATCCTACATAAATTGCAAACTTTAACTTTTTATTTTTTCACATAAGCATAACAAGGCATAGGTGAAAATGGTTCACGGAACTGTGAATTTGGTTGGTGGGGTACGGAGAAGTTTTTGTAAATTTGTGGCGTAAATGTTTTTGATATGAGAACTAAGGCTTTAATTGTTTATTCTTTATTATTTTCTGCTTTTATGGCAAATTCTCAGAATACTTCTGCGGCCGGAACTGTGGCCGTTGATTCGGTTTCCAAGGGTTCTTCACGTGCCGCTGTCAAACAGACCGCCGGACGCGATGCCCTTGGCGAGTTCGCACCTAAGTTTGCGGAACTTAATGATGACGTACTGTTTGGCGAGGTGTGGAGCCGTACAGACAAACTCTCTTTGCGCGACCGCAGTATCGTTACGGTCACTGCTCTCGTAAGCAGCGGCATCATCGACTCTTCACTTACGTACCACCTTCAGGAAGCCAAGAAAAATGGTGTGACTCGCACTGAAATCGCAGAAATCCTTACTCAGGTAGCGTTCTATGCCGGGTGGCCCAAAGCATGGGGTGCGTTCCGTCAGGCAAAAGAGGTTTGGAACGATTCCGAAAATCAGTCTGCCGGAGAAGATGCAAAGGCTCAATTCGAGCGTGAGATGTTCTTCCCGATTGGTGAACCTAACACTGCCTATGCCAAATATTTCACCGGCAACAGCTATCTGGCACGCGTATCAGACTCGCAGGTTCCTATCGCCAACGTTACTTTCGAGCCTCGGTGCAGGAATAACTGGCACATCCACAAGGCTTCGAAAGGTGGAGGACAGATGCTTATCGGGGTTGCCGGACGCGGCTGGTATCAGGAAGAGGGCAAACCTGCGCAGGAGATACTTCCCGGAACCGTAATACACATACCCGCTAACGTAAAGCACTGGCATGGGGCAGCAGCGGACAGCTGGTTCGCTCATCTCGCTTTTGAAATCGAAGGCGAGGACAGAGAGAATATCTGGCTCGAACCGGTTACCGACGAAGAATACGACAAACTCTGAAAAATAAATCCGAGGTCGGCTAAGCCGACTCCCGGACGGAAAGAAGAAATGCAACAGCAGGCAAAAGTTGAATTGAAATGTTGAATTGAATGTTTCATTTGGCTGTTCCAATTGATTTTTGCGGGATTCAACCGGCCTCAACCTAACAGACCGGAACAATTACTACTGCATTGCAATATTAATGAATTTAACGGCGATTGGAAAATTCTTTCAACCAATCGCCGTTAACTTTCAACGAACCGGAAACTTTCCGTCTTACTGTGGATTTTGTCATATGATATGACTCCCCTACTTAGCCGGAATCTTGCCTACGGCACGCGTGGCGAGATATTGCTGAAACGCCTGTTTGAAGCTGTCGCTGACCGGTATGACATTCTCCGCATCCATAATAAGACGGCTGCGCTCGATCTGCTCTACATGGTTCATGTTTACAATATAGGAACGGTGTACCTGCAGGAAGTCCTCTGTCAGACGCTCCCTAACAGCGGCAAAGGAGCTCAATGTGACAAGAGGAGCGGACTTTCCACGAACAAATATCTGAAGATACTCGCCATATCCCTTTATAAAGCGGATATCGGCAAGCGATACCCGGACGTATCGGTAATCGACCTTAACGAAAAGTGATTCCGGTTGACCGGTGCCTCTCTCCTCTTCATGATGCGAGACATGATATGAACCACGTTTGATGGCAAGGGCATCGTGCAATGCCTGCGCTTTCTGAACGGCCCGATGGAAATCCGCGAAGCCGAACGGCTTCAACAGATAATCAACAGCCGACACACTGTAACTCTCCAGAGCATACTGAGGATGCGCTGTCGTAAAAATCGCCATCGGCTTCGGGTCGAGCGTGCGTATGAACTCGAGACCGTTTAGGTCGGGCATATTGATGTCGGTTATTATGAGATCCACCTCGTTGGCGGCGGTAAACTCCAAAGCCTCGAATCCGTCACGGCACTCTCCTGCCAGAGTCAGGAACGGAGTCTTGGCAACATAATTATGAAGCTTTTCAAGAGCGATAGGCTCGTCGTCAATTATCAATGTTCTGATCATCGTGAGTCGGTATTGAGAGTTCCACATTATAAGTATCGTCATCCTTGGCAAGCGTCAGCACCGCCCGTTCGCCATAGAGCAGTTCAAGGCGCCGCGAGACGTTACGCAGGCCTATGCCGGTTGTTTCCTTCATCTCGGAGTGGCCTCCTACCCTACTGTTCACACACCTGAACAGTATGTCTTCGCCGCAAACTTCAAGCGATACATCGACAAATGAATTGTCGCGATAGCTTATGCCATGCTTGAAGGCATTCTCGATGAACACAAGAAAAAGAAGCGGCGGAATCTCGATGCCGTTCACATCACGTGCAGACGGCACCGACGAGGAAATCGCCACACGGCTTTCCGGATAACGCTGACGCATAAGCCGCAGATAATTGCTGATGAAATCCACTTCGTCGCGCAGCGGGATGCGGGCCTTTGAGCTGTCATATAGCATATAACGCATGAGGCGCGACATGTCTATTACCATCGTCTGGGCCCGTTCAGGATCAATTTCAATCATGCCATGAATATTGTTGAGCATATTCATATAGAAATGCGGATTGATCTGGGCCTTGAGATAAGCGAGCTGGTTCTCGGCATTGGCCTTGGTAAGCCGCTCACGCTCCAGCCGGTCGTCGAACATGCGGAACATGAGCGCGACTGCCATGTTACATCCCACAACCAGCAACGCGTATGTAAAGTCGAGGAAAAGCGGAAGAGGTATCAATGTCGGAGTATGATGTGGGCCACGCGGCCGTGGACGCGGCATACGGTGCATGTCACTCTCAAAAGAGAGAAACTGCACGCACCAGAGCGCGACAACAAGCAGAACCGTGTAGAGCAGATAGCGCGACAACTTGTTTTTCAACAGATAGTGTGGAATCAACACATAATTGTTGACAAGAAACAAAATCATAAACGGCAGCAATGTGCGGGTCATACGCAACATCACCTCCGCGTCGACAAGCGGCTGAAGCATCCACGCACGGTTGCGCATGGCATTGATAAGATACAATGCCACCACCATCAACCATACCACTGCATATATCACCGTCTCGGCATGACGGTTGCGATCCAAGATTTTCATTGCGCTAAGATAATGAAAGAATCGCGCCCATTCAAGAAAATTCAATAAAAGCCGAAATTTTTTCTACGAAACTCAGACACTGCACATATTGACGCAAACTACGGTGTATTAGCGCATTAGTACACTAATATTATTTCATAACTACATGAAGAACAACTCCTTTCAAATCAAACATCAAAATTTTTTATCGAAAATATTTGGTAGTTTCAAAAACAATTTCTAATTTTGCAGTGTCTTAGTATAGTAGTACACTAAATCAATAGACACTCACCCACCCGGACAGACACTCCTGACCGAGGGTAAGAAACCGAAAAAGTAAATTATAAAAACCAAAGAATATGCTTCAAATTAAAAATCTGAGTTACTCATACTCACGCAAGGAACGTCTGATCGACAACTTCTCGATGACACTCGAAAAAGGTACGGTATGCGGCCTGCTCGGCAAGAACGGCGCCGGCAAGTCAACGCTCATCTACCTCATCTGTGGTCTGCTCCGCCCCAAAGCCGGTACAATCGACTTCTGCGGTTACACACCGTTTGACCGCAAGGTGGGATTTCTCGAAGACATCTTCCTTGTGCCCGAGGAGTTCTCACTTCCCAATATCACGCTCGACGAATACATCAGCATCAACGCACCCTTCTACCCCAAGTTCAACCGCGAGCACATAGAGCGTTACCTCGACATATTCGAGCTCACGCCCGACCTTCACCTCGGTCGCCTCTCGATGGGACAGAAGAAAAAAGCTTTCATCAGTTTCGCGATGGCATGCAACACGAGCCTTCTCATTCTCGATGAACCGACCAACGGACTCGACATCACTGCTAAGCGGAGCTTCCGCCGCGCAATCGCCGAGTGCATGGACGACGAAAAGAGCATCCTCATCTCCACCCATCAGGTCTATGACGTAGACAAGATTCTCGACCACGTAATCATAACCGACCGCAAGGGTATTCTGCTCAACGCCTCGATGACCGAGGTAGCCGAGAAATACCGCTTCAACTTCACCACCGACCGCGACCGCGCTGCCAAGGCACTCATCAGCCTCGACGTACCCGGCGGCATGAACATCGCCGAGACACTCGAAGACCCGTCGCAGGAGACCGACGTGAACCTTGAGACACTCTTCGAACTTGTTCTCTCGCAGAACGGAAAGTAATACACAAAAACTGAAATCCACAAAAACTGAAACCCTCAAAAACTTGGAAATCATGACAAAGACAATATACTTGGCCGCAGCAGGACTGGCCGCTATCGCAATGACAAGCTGCAACGGAATCGTAAAGGTACAGAGCAAAGATGACTCACCCGAAGTCACCAAAGAGATTACCGTCAACGAAACATTCAAAGGAATCATAACACGGTGTGGCGCGGATGTTGAATACACCGACGGTCCGGCACATATCACCCTCACCGCCCCTGAGGACGTGATGAAGCGTCTGGAAGTCAAAGTCGAGAATGGCGACCTGATTGTCACTACCAAAGAAGAAAACTCGACGAAAAGCAGCATCATCAACGGGTTCGTAATCGGAATGAACTACGACAACGACATCAAACTCACAGTCTCGTATCCCGGCGTTGGCAGCTTCATGACCCAGGGCAGCGGAGACATAAAAATCAACAGTCTCGAAAGAGATGCAGTCAGCTTCACTACCCAAGGAAGCGGAGATATCGAGGTTGGCACAATTAACAGCACTACCCTCTCTATTCTTTGCCAGGGAAGCGGAGATGTCACAATCACTGATGCCACTTGCCAGGAGGTGTCGATGATCACACAAGGCAGCGGTGACATCAAATTCAAGGAGATACTTACCACCACCCTTTCCGCGCTGTCACAAGGAAGCGGTGACATCAGCCTTGCAGGCGAGGCTACGAGCGCCGAGCTGAGCACTATGGGCAGCGGCGACATCGATGCACAAAAATTCAAATGCCCGGACATCGAGGTCAAGGAGAAAGGAAGCGGAGATGTAAAGACCCGCTGAACCAAAGGGAGAACAGCAACGTAAAACAAAACAGAAATCACAAACAGACACTAAACGATGGAAACAACATATAAAGCAAACAGAAACAAGGGGATGGGAAGATTCGCAATGGTGGCACGAAAACTGCTTATAGAGCAGAAGCGCACACTGATGATAATGGCCGGCAGTTACCTCGGGGCCTGCGCCCTGTTCGGACTCTGGTTCGGCTACCTCGGAGCAACGCCACGCGCAGAGACTATGATAGTCTACATACTCATCTCCGGACTCGCATGCGGACTGGTCGCCTCGAAAATGTTTTTCGACATGACAAGCAAGGAGGGACGCACCGCGCTGCTGATGACACCTGCCACCGCGAGCGACAAATATCTGACCCGCTTCATCGGCGTACTGCCCGGAATGATTCTTCTCGTGGTATTAGGATACCTCGCCTACGGATACGCCGACCTGCTTTCATTGGGTCTTAAATATGACATGTGGATGCCACTCCCCAATCCATTCAAGGGGGCTGCCGAGAATCCCAACACAATTTCGACAATCTGTGCCGTGACAGCCATGTTCCTCTTCAACGAATCGATATTCATGTATGGCGCTGTGGCATGGCCGAAGAAATCATTCCTGAAAAGCCTCGGAGTGTTCGCGGCAATACAGATAGTACTCTTCTTCGCGGCAGCCGGACTCGGTAAATTCCTCATGGAATTCCAGTGGAGAATCGTGGTGGAGAATGGCGAGGCTCTCAGCTGGTCAATAATCGGATGTATCACCGCGGTTGCGGCCCTGATCATGTGGCTGTCGTTCCGCAAGTTCAAAAACAGCACCGTAATCTGATACGGCCACAAAACCTGCCGAAATGGATTTTAACGAAAACAAACCGATATACCTCCAGCTTGCCGACCAGATTATGGATGAAGTCGAGAGTTCGGACCTGCAATCGGGGAAGCGTCTGCTGTCCGTCCGCGACTACGCCGCCAAGAACGGAGTCAACGCCAACACTGTGATGCGCACCTACACATGGCTGCAACAGGAGGGTATTATCTACAACCAGCGAGGCATCGGCTACTTCTATGCCGACGACGCCCGAGACAAGGTTCTGGAGATGCGACGCAAGGTATTCTTCGACAAAGAGCTCCCCTACTTCATGGACCGGCTCAACGCACTCCGGATCTCACCCGAACAATTCGTGGAGATTTACAAAAACTATATCTCGACAAAGTAACCCCAACCACGACAAAGCAATCATAACCAAGTGAAGGCCCCGGGGCCGGGGCCTTCACAAAATCCAACAGAAATCATGGGAATCAGACATTATATTTCCGTGGCCGCCGTGGCTACGGGGGCGCTCGCCGCGTCCGCACAGGAACCCGCCGACACCGTATCCTCGCTCTACGATGAGCTTGACGAACTGGTAATTACAGCAAAGAAAGAGGTAGTGAAATCCGACGGCGCAAAACTCACCTACGACCTCGAACAGGATGACTCGTCGAAAGGACAGAGCGTGCTCGACGCACTCCGCAAGGTGCCTATGGTGACCGTGGACGGTCAGGACAACATCTACATCAAGGGGAGCCAGAACTTCCGCGTGTACGTCAACGGCAAAGAAGACCCTATGCTCACCGCCAACGCATCGAAAGTATTCAAGGCGATGCCTTCGGAGTCAGTCTCCAAAATTGAGGTCATCACCGAGCCGGGTGCTAAATATGATGCCGAGGGAACGGGAGGAATACTCAACCTTGTCACCGAACGCAAGCAGCGCAAGGATGGCTACACGGGCGCAGTCAGTCTTTCAGCCTCGTCGCAGAACTTCGGGGCGTCGCTCTACGGACGAATGAAATATGACAAGGTAACAGCCGATGCAAGCATCAACTACGCCAACAACGACCTTCAACGCCAGTCGAACATAAACGAGACGCGTACCATCGACCACACCTCCGACGACATGTATGAGCAGATTGCGAGAATGGACCAGTCATTCAGCTTCAACTATCTCGGGGCGAGCCTAAACCTGTCGTGGGAGCCTACCGCAAAAGACCTCTTCTCGTTCGGAGCCGATGTCAACGACATTGATGCCAAGGTGCGCAAACTTGATCTCAACACCGGAATGTACAGCCGCGCCGGAGATCTCCGGTGGGCGACATTCCAGAAGATACGCGGCACAATGAAGAATCTTGGTGCAAGCGGAAACCTCAGCTACCGCCGTCTTCTCGACGACAAAGGCCAATCGTTCACAGCCGCATACCGCTTCAACTACGGCCGCAACCCGTGGGACCTGCGCTATGAGAACCGCGTGGAAGAGGGTGAGACATTCATCATACCTTTCCAGCACAATCTCAACAACACCTACCAGCGCGAGCACACCGTAACTGCAGATTACGTCAACACGTTCGCAGACGGTAAACACACTCTCGAAGCTGGCGCGAAGGGCATTTTCCGCCACAACTCGGCCATCACAACACAATATGCCGGCATGAGCGATGACGCGATGCAGGTCGTAGCCGACGACAACGGACACACGAACCAGATACAGAACGTCTATGCCGCATATGCGTCGTACAACGGTACGTTCGGCAACGTTGCAGTCACAGCCGGACTCCGCTATGAGCACACCTACATGGGTCTCGATTTCATCAGCGGCAACTACACCGATTTCCGCCGTAACCTCGACGACGTGGTTCCCAACGCTGCCGTAACCTACATGTTCGGCCCGGCCACCAACCTCCGCCTCGCCTACCAAATGCGTATCAACCGCCCGGCGATCAGCCAGATGAACCCCACGGAGTTCAGAATAACCCAGGATATGGTACAGGTCGGAAACCCTGACCTCGAAAGCGAACGTTACAACAGTCTCAGCCTGACCTACTCCAACTTCGGCCGCGTGCTCGGTGGCAATGTAACGCTCAGCTACTACCAGTCGGACAACTCCATAGAAGACTACGTGCACGTCGAGAATGGCGTGACATACCAGAGCTATGGCAACTTCGGCCATAACCGCAAGGCGGAACTGTCCGGATTCCTTAACTGGAACATCACACAGTCAATGTCACTCTCCGTGAACGGAAGCCTCGACTTCACCTCCATACGTTCAGGCGACGGACTGCTCGGCAACCATGGGTGGAACGGCAACTATGGCGCCAACTTCAACTACACCGGTCCGTGGCGCATGAAATACTCACTCTACGGCGGACAGTCGACAGGAAGCGTGAGATTGCAGGGCAACTACGACGGATGGTACTACTACGGACTCGGAATAAGCCGCAGTTTCCTCAAAGACGACGCTCTTACGGTGGCGGTCAACGCAAGCAGCTTCCTTACCAAATACACAGTATGGAAAGGCCACACCTACACCGGCACCCACACCATAGACAACACCTCGTACAACCGCAGCTGGAACGTCGGAATAAGCCTCTCATGGAACTTCGGACATCTCCAGGACCAGGTCAAAAAGACAGGAGCAGACCTTGAAAACAACGACAGCAAGAGCACCGGAAGCAAAGGAATCGGCATGTAAATGCCGATTCCCCGCCAAAAAGTAAACTAAAAGCGCGAAATATGCAATATAATCCACCCTCGGCTCTTTCCCATTCCAATAAATTTTGCTAATTTTGGAGATTGAACAGATAAGAAATTAAATGGGATTCAAAAGTTTTTTTTCCAAGAAGAAGAAAGAGACACTCGACAACGGTCTCCAGAAGACCAAAGAGGGAGTATGGAGCAAGATCTCGCACGCCATAGCGGGCAAGAGCAAGGTTGACGACGACGTGCTCGACGACCTTGAGGAAGCCTTCATCACCAGCGATGTCGGCACCGACACCACCCTCCGCATAATCGAGCGGCTTCAGGAACGCGTGGCCCGCGACAAATACGTGGGCAGCGAGGAGCTCCGCCGTATGCTTGTCGAGGAGATCAGCGACATGCTTGAGAAACCGGAGAACGACAGCGACCTCGACGACTTCGAGGTGCGCAAGACGGGTGAACCCTACGTAATCATGGTCGTGGGCGTGAACGGCGTGGGAAAGACCACTACAATAGGCAAACTCGCCCACCAGTACAAGGCTGCAGGCAACAAGGTTGTGCTCGGAGCGGCCGATACGTTCCGCGCCGCAGCCATCGAACAGCTCGACATCTGGGGTGAGCGCGTCGGCGTGCCCGTCGTAAAGCAGAAGATGGGCAGCGACCCCGCAGCAGTTGCGTTCGACACACTTTCGTCGGCCAAGGCCCAAGGCGCGGATGTCGTTATTATCGACACTGCCGGCCGACTCCACAACAAGATCGGACTGATGAACGAGCTGACAAAGATAAAGAACGTCATGAAACGGGTTGTGCCCGACGCTCCGCAGGAGATTCTTCTCGTTCTCGACGGCTCAACAGGCCAGAACGCATTTGAGCAGGCACGCCAGTTCGTTGCCGCAACCGAAGTCAACAACCTCGCCATCACCAAGCTCGACGGCACGTCTAAAGGTGGCGTGGTGATCGGCATCAGCGACCAGTTCAAGATTCCCGTAAAATACATTGGCCTCGGCGAAGGCAAGGAAGACCTTCAGATTTTCCATCCCTCCGAATTCGTACGCTCACTTTTTGAGAATGTGGAATGCTGAAAAATCACATTGACATAATATCGATGGGCTGCTCGAAGAATCTGATAGATTCCGAGAGAATGATACGTCGTCTCACAGCCAAAGGCTACACCGTGACCCATAACCCCGAGACGCCCTCCGGGGAATATGTCATGGTCAACACATGCGGATTTATCGGCGATGCCAAAGAGGAGTCGATAAACCTGCTGCTCGAACTTGCCGAACTTAAAGAGGAAGGAGAGATTGGGAAGATTGCCGCCATGGGATGTCTTACCGAACGCTACCTCAGCGACCTAAAGGCGGAGATGCCGGAGATTGATCTTATTTATGGTAAATTCGACTGGGACCGCTTCATCAACGACCTTCCCGACCTGAAAGCCGACCGCCGTCCCAAGGAATGGGAACGCACTTTGACCACTCCCCCGCACAGCGCGTATGTAAAGATCTCGGAAGGATGCAACCGTTTCTGCGCCTTCTGCGCCATCCCCTTGATAACCGGACGACACAAGTCGCGTCCGGAAGAGGAGGTACTGGAAGAGGTCCGTGACCTCGCCAAAGAGGGAGTGCGTGAGTTCAACATCATAGCCCAGGACCTTTCGAGCTACGGACTCGACCTCTACAAAGAGCACCGGCTCGCGCAGCTCATAGACCGCATGGCCGACATAGAGGGGGTTGAATGGATACGCCTTCACTACGCATATCCCGCCGACTTCCCGCTCGACATACTCGACGTGATGGCACGCCGCCCGAATGTCTGCAACTACCTCGACATAGCCCTCCAGCACATCTCCGACCCGCAATTGGAACGTATGCGCCGCCGCATAGATAAGGAGGGGACACTCAGGCTACTCGATGAAATCCGTAAACGGGTTCCCGGCATAAGGATACGCACCACACTGATGGTGGGATTCCCGGGAGAAACGGAGCAGGACTTCGAGGAGCTTCTTGAATTTGTGCGCACTCAGAAATTCGACCGCATGGGCGCGTTCGCATACTCGCGTGAGGATGACACATACGCAGACCTTCACTACGAGGATGACGTTCCCGAGGAGATAAAGCAGCAGAGGCTCGACCGGCTCATGGAAGTCCAGCAGGAAATTTCGGAAGAGCTGAACGAACGTCAGGTCGGAACACGCGTGCGTCTTCTCGTTGACGAATATGAAGGAGACACGGCAATCTGCCGCTCGCAGTGGGATTCGCCCGAGGTAGACCTGACATACCGTGTAAGCGACACCGATGCGGAACCCGGGGAGTTTATCGAGGCGATTGTGACCGAGGCGATGCCCTTCGACTTCATCGCAAAATCTACAAAATAGCGGTTTAATTTGAACAGCTGCATAAAGAATAACCGATACTGAAATGAACCTGTACGCATACAGATTGCCCGGCACCACGGAGATAAAAAGCGGAAGTTCCGAACGTCTGCACAGAGGATTCTGCTGCGGAGGTTTCGCCGTGGTACCCTTCGACGGGAGCATCGACGGAATTTTCACGATTCCCGCCGATACAGAAGGTGTCGGGGCACTTGCGGCGCTCCAAAGCCCGGACAGTCATGAAGTCTGTGCCACTGATTCTGATGATAGCCGCACACTGTATCCGTTTCCTGCTGAAAGCACTTCTCCCGATGAACATGGCCAAATGGTCCGCACCATTGTCGAGTCCATAAAATCGGGACAGCTGACAAAGTGCGTCGCGTCACGCGTCATTACCGACGGCTCGGCAATAGATGTACAGGCAACATTTCATGCTCTATGCCGTGCGTATCCCGACGCGTTCGTATTCACTTTCCACACGCCCGAGACCGGGACATGGATTGGAGCGAGTCCCGAGACACTCCTCATAAAAGAGGGCCGGTCACTACGCACCATGTCATTGGCCGGCACACGCCCCTCAGGCACCGGTGGTGAATGGGATGAGAAGAACATAGGCGAGCAGCGGATTGTGACCGACTACATATGCGACACACTACGCCAGTGCGGTCTGGATCCTGAAGAGCAGCCAACCACCACTCGCCGGGCAGGCCCCGTGGAGCACATCGTGACCGAAATATCGGCAACGCTTCCAGAGAACGGGAACGCTGCCGCACTCGAAGCCGCGATGAGACTCTCCCCCACTCCTGCACTCGCCGGATTTCCCAAGCAATCGGCCATCGGGATGATTGAACGGATTGAGAAACATCAGCGCGGTTATTACGGAGGATTCTGCGGACCTATCGCCGACAACGGTGACTTCAGATTCTACGTCAATCTGCGGTCTGCAAGAATCAAAAATGCAAGATATTGCCTTTTTGCAGGAGGAGGGATTGTAGCTGACTCCGAACCATCGGACGAATGGGAGGAGACACGACGCAAATCGGCCACACTTCTCGAACATCTGATAACAAAATAAGAACTACTAATAATAACTAACCTTAAATAAACAGTTATGAGCATTAAGACAAAGATGACAACGGCAATGTGCCTCGCGCTCGGCTTCGGACTTGCGCCGGCAGTTGCTCAGGAACACACGAAGAGTCTTGACGTGAACGGGATTGACAACAGCATCTCGCCCAAGACAGACTTCTATCACCACGTGAACACAAAGTGGCAGAAAGACCATCCCCTGACCGCCGAGTACTCACGCTATGGCCAGTTCAACATCCTCAACGACTCAAGCAACAACCGCATCCAGCGCATTGTTACCGGTCTTGCAGCCACAAATCCCAAGCCCGGCACCAACGCATTCAAGATTGCCACAATCTATGAGCAGGGCATGGATTCAGTACGCCGCAACCGTGAGGGAGCAGCTCCGATCAAGGCAAAGCTCGCCAAGATTGAAAACACCAAGCCCGAGGAGATGGGCGACCTGTTCCGCTACATGCACCGTTACGAGAGCTCACCTCTCTTCGGGGTTTCGATGATGGAAGACCTCGGCAACAGCCAGGTTTACGCCATGTATGTCAGTGGCGGTGGTCTCGGCCTCGGCGACCGCGACTACTACCTGCTCAACGACAAGCGCAACAAGGAAGTGCGCAACGCATACATCAAGCTCATCGAGACACAGATGGGACTTGCCGGTTACAGCAAGAAAGATGCCAAGCGTATCGCCAAGAACGTACTGAAGGTCGAGACACTCATAGCAGACTCGACATGGACACGCGAAGAGAGCCGTAATCTTCCGGCAATGTACAACCCGCGCACCATGGAGCAGATCGAGGCCATGTATCCCAACCTTCCTATCCGCGCGATGATCGAGGATATGGGCATATCTGTTCCGGAGATGGCTATCGTTACAGAAATCAACACAGTGAAGCAGGCCGACAACCTGATGAAGAGTCTGGCTGACCGCGAGAAGAAAGACCTCTATCTCTGGGACATCGTATCGGGTGCCGCACGCTACCTGAGCGACGATTTCGCCGATGCAAGCTTTGAGTTCAGCAAGGTGATGTCGGGTGTGCAGCAGCAGCGTCCCCGCTGGAAAAAGTCACTCGGCACTGTCGAAGGTGTGATGGGTGAAGGTATCGGCGAGCTTTATGTTGAGAAATACTTCCCCGAAAGCTCGAAGGTATATATGGAAGGACTCGTGGAGAACCTGCGCAAGGCGCTTGGCAAGCACATCATGCACCTCCCCTGGATGACCGACGACACCAAGTATGAGGCACTCAAGAAACTCAACGCCATCACCGTCAAGATCGGTTATCCCGACAAATGGAAAGACTACTCGCTTCTCCAGATTGACCCGAACCTGAGCTACTACGAGAACATGCACAACGCCGGTCTCTGGGCGTTCGACCGTCAGCTTGAGAAATGGGGCAAACCCGTTGACCGCACCGAATGGGGCATGACTCCTCAGACCATCAACGCATACTACAACCCGATGAACAACGAGATCGTGTTCCCCGCCGGTATTCTCCAGGCACCCTTCTTCGATCCCGAATCGAGCGATGCCGAGAACTACGGTGGTATCGGTGTTGTAATCGGTCACGAGCTTACTCACGGCTTCGACGACCAGGGTTGCAACTTCGATGCAGACGGCAACATGGTGAACTGGTGGACAGCCGAGGACAAAGAGGCATTTGACAAGCTGACACAGGGTCTTGCAGACCAGTACAGCGCGGTTGAGGTTCTCCCCGGTCTCATGGCAAACGGCCAGTACACACTTGGCGAGAACATCGCCGACCAGGGTGGTCTCCGCGTGGCCTACACCGCCTTCCTCGACTCACAGAAGAAGAAAGGTGTTGACATCACAACCGAGAAGATTGACGGTCTGGATCCCCTCCAGGTGTTCTACCTCAACTTCGCCAACCTCTGGGCAACCAACATCCGCGATGAAGAAATCCGCAACCTGACAACCGGAGACGTACACTCACTCGGCATCAACCGTGTGAACGTATCGCTCAAGAACATCGAGCCCTTCATGAAGGCGTTCAGCGTGACCGAGGGTGACGCTATGTTCCTCCCCGAATCAGAGCGCGTAATCATCTGGTAAAAAGCACAAGATATTCTTATACTCAGCGGCGCCGCATCGGTTGGATGCGGCGCCGCTTTTCATTATTCTGACAGAAGATTGACCCGTTATATCAGGCCATGAACATTTTGACCCGGTTCCAACGACCGTCGAGGGCATCGGGGACACAGTCCACATCCTCCGGCTGTTTCATGTCGGCAAACTGAGACATGCTCCATACGAAGGGAAGCTGACGCACATGCGCCGTACCGAATTTCATCCAGAAAGATGTCTTGGTGCCGTTGATATCCGGCTTCCGCGACAGATTCGAGAGTACTTCCTTGACCAAATCGGCCGAAAAAGCCTTGGCGTCAACAGAACCGTCGGGACGTGTACGGGGCATCTCAGTCGTGCCGTATCCGAGATCCCAGCGTCCGTAGATGGAAAGCGGTTCACGATCTTCGGTGTATGTGATAAGATCCTTGGTGCTCTCCATGTCGGTCACGGTGTCAATCCGCGCCCAGAGCTGATTACGGCGCATCGGGCGCAGGTTCATGCTCTCCAGCTCATAGCCGACCCACCAGGAAACCGGTTGGTTCACGCCGAAAATATGCGTCGGAGTGATCAGATGGTGGTCATAGTCCAGCTTCGTGGGAACATAACCGGTGGAATCCTTCAGGGTGACATTCTTTCCGTCGCACTTGAAGAGCACGAAACGGTTGTAGCTCATGTCGAGAAGACCTATCTCACCGGTATTTGTATCGATGATATGGTATCCGTTGAGGTATGTACCCGTATTGTCGAGCGAGCAATAATCATAGAACTCGTCGATAGTCCGGGCGAACTGCTCGGCAGCTGCCGAACGGTATGCAAGCCATATACCGTTTACTTTCGGCTCGTCGTAGAGATCCACATGGGTCGTCTCATTGAAACCGATGCCGTTGCCATTGAAACCGAAGTCGGTGTTTGAGCCGAACTGACCCTGGCAGTTCGCATTCTGGGTCACGAAATCATCGCCTATGCAATATGTCACAGCGCATGACTGAGCCCAGAAGCAGCACCAGGAGTTGTGTGTCCAGAACACATTGCGGTCCGGCATCAGCTTGGTGAAGGCCGTGCAATGGTCAGGTTTCTCCTTTGAGTTTGACTTATGGGCAGTTCCATAACCCATTACGAGTCCGATCTTGTCGCCGATGCAGTCGAAAAGATCGTACTGCGTGTTGATGAAAATCACATCCAGCAACGTGAGAGGGTCATCACCGGCATGGAGAACGGACTGGTCAGCCGGATAAGAGGAAAGAACCAGATCTGACTCCGATACTGATTTCTTGGGTTCAGCACCGACAGCGCCGTCATAAATGCCGAGCTGGCGGAACATGAGCCGGAGAATCTTCTGGTATCTGATGTCGTTCTTCTCCCGCTCCACCACATCGCACAGATAATTGTAATTCTGCACGACAGTCTCACCGGCAGCCGAAAGATACTCCGGTTTGACCTCGATAGAGAGAGCGTTCTGAGGAGTCGCACCGATCAGAAAGTTCTTCCATGAATTGTTACGGGTGGCCAGAATGGTCTTGCCGGTCTGGACTTTACCTTGAACGTAACCCGCGTTGTATTCATTCTGGTATATGCTCACGTTCGGGTTTTGCGCGTAGATGGCATAATTCCAGTTGTTGTCCACACACTGCGCGAATCCGCAAGTGTATTCGTCAAGGACGAACTGAGTGGGCTCCGTGTTCTTGAAATTTGGGGTGTATTTAGCCATTTTTTGATAATTCTAAGATTGTAAATTACATCAGTATCACAGGAGTGGTGACAGGCATCACTCCATGAACATCTTCACACGGTTCCAGTTTCCGTCGATGACATCCGGTATGCAGTCAACCTCTTCGGGCAGTTTGAATTTTGCCCAGATTGAACCGGACCAGCTGAAAGGAGAGCCATCGATATACGGACTTCCGAACTTCATCCAGAAGGATGTCTTCTTGCCATCCTTGGAGGGCTTCATCGAAAGCGAGGCGAGCACCTGCTTGATTTCCTCTGTGCCGAAAGCCTTTCCGTCGATTGAACCGTGAGGCTGGTAACGCAAGAACTCGGATGTGCCGTAATTCTTATCCCATCGGCCGGCGATTGAAATCGGCTCCAGACTCTCGTTGTAGGTTATGAGACTTTTGGCCGACTCCATGTCGCGCACATTGCCGATATTCCGGTAGAGCTGATAACGGCGTTTGGGCGCACCATCGATGGTCATCAGCTCACGCCAGATACGCTTGTAGATAGGAATGTTGCAGCCGAGCACATGCTCCTCGGAAATCATATGGTGATCCCAGTCGAGGAAATCTGGCACATAGCCTGTAGAATCCACAACCTTCAGTTTCTCGCCGTCGCTCTTGAAGAGAGCGAAACGGGCATAGCTCATATCGACGAGACCGAATTCACCCTTGTAGGCGTCGACAAGCATGTAGGCGTTGAGGTATGTACCGGTATTGTCGAGCTTGCAATAGTCGTAGAACTCGTCGATCGAGCGGGCGAAACCCTCGGCGGCGGCGGCACGCCAGGTAAGCCACAGACCCTCGGTTTTAGATTCGTTGTAGAAATAAGTCTCGGTGGTCTCGTTGAAACCGATACCATGTCCATTGAAGCCGAAATCTGTGTTCGAACCGAACTGACCGGGACAGAAGGAATTCTGTGTAAGGAAGTCCTCACCTATCACATAAGTGACGGCGCAGGTCTGGGCCATGAGACAGCACCAGCTCGTGTGTGCCCAATAGATTTCCCCATCCGGCATACGTTTCACGAAACCGGAACAGCGTCCGGGCTTCAATTCCGGAATCGGCTCTTCGTGGAGAGTCTTTTCCTCGATGTCCTTCTCCAGTTTGTTGAGCGCGACTCCGAGAGGCTTTGAGATAGCATCCCAAAGGTCCATCTGAGCATTTATGAAATAGATATCGATGAATGTCAGCGGATCATCTCCGGCACAGAGCCGGGCATCTTCAGGAGGCATTGATGACAGTTTCAGATTGTCGAAAGAGACATTCTTTAGGGGTTCCTTGTCTGCGGCGCCATGGTAGATGCCGAGCATACGGAACATAAGGCGTGCGATATTCCGGGATTTCTCACACGTATTCATGTTTTTCTCCACCCATCCGGTCAGATAGTTGTAATTATCGACCAGAGCTTTCCCTGCGATTTCAAGACCGCCGGGAGGGATTTCGGTAGAGTTGGCGCCGGGGCCTTCATCGAGCACATACCATCGCCAGGTATTGTTTCTGGTCGCCTTGATCACATGGTTGGACTGGACCTTTCCCTGAACGTAGCCGGCGTTGTACTCGTTCTGGAAGATGCTTACAGATGGATCCTGTGCATAGATGGCGTAGTTCCAGTTGTTGTCCACGCACTGTGCATAACCTTTCGTGTACTCATTGAGCACGAATTCGACAGGCTCTGTGTTTTTAAAAGTGTTTTGGCTCATAATAAATCAATTAAGATTTGGTTGAATCATTTTTTTGAGAAGATGCAGAGTCCGGTTCCGATGGAGTCTCCGGGGCTGCAGGGGTGTCCGGTGCCTTCGGGTTCCGAGGAGTCTCCGCAGCGGGTGCGGTCAGGGAACCGTCAGCGCTTGGAGCCGGTCGTGTGATGGCATCTACGTTGCTGGCGGCCTCGGCGGCGGCACGGGCATTCCGCGCGGCGGTCTCAGCGTCGGCGGCAGCCAGATCGGCAGCGGCTTTCGCCTTGTCGGCGGCTTTCTCTTCATTGATCTCAGCGAGAAGAATGTCCTCACGCACAGAATCAATGCGGGCTTTCTCCTTGGCAATGGCAGATTGTGTGGCAGTCAATGTGCTCTCAAGATTCTTCTCAATATCCTCCAGGGTAGCCTCGGCATTCTCAAGCGGGAGTCTGCCTTCGTCGGGATTGGGAGTTACGATGCCATGCTGAGTGGCAAGAGCGACATTATATGTACCCTCCTTCACGGCCTTGCGGTAGATAGGAGGAAGATTATCGATGGGATGACCTTCTTTGGTGCGGATGCCGACAACGATCTTATAGATAAGTACTACGACAGCACTGACAAGCATCACAATCAGAGAGAGCACGAACGGGAACTCCTGATTGCTCGTGGGGAGCGGGGTGTGTCCGAACAGCATTCCGACATACTTGAAGAAGAACGGATTGAGCACGTTGCCGAGAGAATCCATCACAGAATAGATCGATAGAGAGATAACCGCAGCGGCCGGTGTGGAGATGGCTACACACTTGTTCTCTACGTAAGGCTGGGCCACACCATAGAAGAAGCAGGCGATAAAGATACCTATACCTATTATGACAGGAAGCTTAGTCACGAAGATAAGCAGGAAGCCGGCACCGATTGCAAGCAACATGAAGATGTAGACTCCATGCTTGAGCCATGTCATGACCCAGTTGAGCACGAATCCGGAAATCATGATTCCGAAGAAAAGGACAGCCTGCAGGTATCCCGAAGTGACAGATGAATTGACAAGGTAGGGAATGTAATTTGAGATCGCGCCAATTACGAGAGTGATCACGAAATAGTATATGCAATACTTGATGAGCGCCGGAATGTTGACACTCTCCTTGAAGCTGATGCTCTTCTTGGGGTTGGGAGTCCGGTTGTTGCCGATGGCCGCCGTGTTCTCATGGCGTTCCATCGGTTCCTTGATGTACTTTCTGAGCGTTCCCGAGAATAAAAGCGGGAACAGAGGCAACAGATAGATCACGAATGGCAGACGCCAGTCAACCTTGGCCATATATCCGGTTGCGATGACACCGATCATCAGACCGACATTGACCATAGCCGACGAGTTGCCATACTGCTGCTGACGCTGCTTGCCTGCGAACATATCAGCCACAAACACAGAGGCCAGAGGAGATACGATACCTGCGCCTATACCGATTATGAAGCTCAGGATGATCACCACAACCATGTTTGGGGCGAACCAGAAGCTGGCGGCGGCTATTACGTAGAAGAGACAGACCCAGTAGAGCATTTTCATGTTGTTCCATCGGGTTGCGAGGGCACCCCCGAGAAGGGTGAAGGGAATTGCGGCAATGTTTGGCGCAACGGTCAACATTTGAGTCTCAAGCTCGGTTGTGCCGGGAAACACCTTGAGCATTATCGGCATTACCGGGGCTATTGCAAGACCGGGGATCGAAGTGATGATCCAGATGATGTAAAGATCAATCAGCGCGAGCCACCCTACGCGGGTACCTTTGCCGGATTGAACTCCGTGTCGTGAAAAACCCATAGTATTTAAGTTTAGTGATTAAGTATCTACATATGAACTGGGAATAGAGGAGAGAAGAAAGGGAGGAGGGAGGAGGGAAATCAGATTGTGAACATGAACTGCATCTGGACCCGGTTGTCGGATGCTCCGCCGACATTCCACGTCTGACGCCGGCCATACAGATATTCAAGGCCGACCTGGAAATATGACGAGATGTTGTAGAACACGTTGCCGGCCGCATAGATCGCATATTTGTAATCATTCAGATGGTCGGGAAGTGTGGCGGCTGCTTCGGCATATTTTGATACGCCCCATATGCGTGCTTCCGAGACCATTGCGTTTACCTGCCATTTTGGGGATATATTGTAAGTGACACCGAAATTAAGGCCCATCATCGGCGATGGTGTCATCTTGCCGGGGCTGGCATCATCGGGAATGTAAGAGAGCGGTTGTCCGGCGATATCCTGGATATAAGCCCCGATACCTTTTCCGTAGACCGCCTGGAGATAGAGAATCAACGGTTCCACAGGATTCAGGTTACCGCTTACCATGACACCCCAGCCGGTTGAATAACGTCGTTTACCGGTGAGCAGGTCACGATATGCGAGATTACGGATAATACCGGAGAGACGGATTCGGTTGTAGGTTGATTTACCCCACTCCACCCACATAGGGATATCGGGGATATTCTGATTGAAGGCCGTAGGATCGGCCACGGGTTGACCGGTCACCTCCTGACCTTCCCACACCTTGTAGTCTTTGCCCAGATAGCGACCGGACGAAGCATAATAGGAAGGCATGTCAAGTCCGATTGCAAACCTGAAGCCATTGTATGACTTGGAGGTGTAACTCACTTCATACGCTACATTCGAGACACATCCCGAAGGGCCTTCAGGGTCGATTGTCGGAGGCTGACACGCATATTCATCCTGAAGGAGCGTGAGTTTCTGTCCGGCGGTGAACCCGCGCCACGACACGTATGCCCTCTGCAAGACAATACCCGTAGTGTTGCCGTTGGTGCCTACTTTGATATATCCTGTGATCTGGTCGTCGGTGCCACCGAGTCCGACCACCTGGACATCGAGGGCTGCATTGAGGGGATTGATATAGAAATGTGATTTCTTTCCCGTCGGAGGTGGTACCGGAATCTGAGATGTCACAAACGAGATGCCGGCACCTGACTGGCCATACAGGTCGTTACCGAGATCTGCTCCGATGATGGGATTTACCTGACCACCGATGGTCATTACGAACTTGTTGTCGGATGTCCTGATTGCGAAATGAGGCACCGGAATCGCCGCGTTCTCCTTCGGCCTGTCCTTATTAAGAATCTCGCGCACCTCGGCGTTGGCCGCTGTCTTTACAAACTCAATACGACTGCCGGGCGAGGAAGTGGTATCGCACTCGGCCTTTTCTGCCGCAAGCGCTCCGGCGGGAGCACATGCACAAAAGCAAATAAGTGGAATCATGCTTTTCATAGGCGTAATATTATGTGAAATGATTGTGTGTGTCACAAGGCAAGTAACGTATGCCAGATGTAGAATAGAATCCTCAGGAAACGAAACGCAACTCGCATATTTTCTCGTCACTTATTAAACACACGATTCAAAATATAGTTTCAGATACATGCAATTTATTTCACATCTGTGGCCAATGGCATAAAAATGTAAGTAACTATAAAAACGAAATAACACTTTGATTCGGCACATTCACTGATAACGCCAAGTTCTCAATAATGCCGAATTTATTGAGATGGGCAATAAACCTCACCTCTCCCCTCTTTGTTAAGAAGACAAAACTTTCGCTATGATTTACACAGACTCAGGCAATGGGAACAAGATTCCGTTGATATCACTTATTGCCATTCTATCGATTTCACTCACGGTAAATCTTCCCGGTCTGGCGGTATCGCCGATACTCGCCAAGCTACAGGAAATTTTTCCCCACACATCAACACTTGAGACCCAGATGCTCACATCACTTCCGAATCTGGTCATTATCCCGTTCATACTACTGTCCGGGAAACTTGCAAAGGGTAAGGCCCAGACACTTATCCTTGCAATCGGTCTGTGCGTGTTCGCGGCAGCGGGTATTCTATATTTCTTCGCTAAATCGATGATCATGCTTATTCTTTTAGGTTGCGTGGTCGGCGTTGGATGCGGTCTTGTCATCCCGCTCGCCGCGAGCATGATAGCGGTTTATTTCACAGGACGCCGGAACGTATGGGCACTCGGACTGAAATCAGGAACTTCAAATGCAGCAGTCATCGTTGCCACACTTTTTGTCGGCTGGGTGGCGGCCTACAACTGGCATCTCTCGTTCCTTGTCTATCTTGTGCCGGTCATCCCGATACTCCTGATACCATTCATGACCCCGGGGTATATATGCTCACATGCCCAGCCTCCTATCAATATGACAGCCGAGGCCGTGCATGGCTCGAAGACACCGGCAACCAGACCACTTCCGGCAAAAGGGCATAAACTTGCACTGCGACTATTAGCGGGAGTCATCGCCCTCTACATCATCTGCACCTACGCCACAATAGCTGTCAGCTACAGCTTGCCATTCGCTATGGACCATTACGGGTTCAGTTCAGGAGCTGTCGGCATAGCGACAGCGATGTTCTTCATCTCCGCGACACTTGCCGGGTTCACACTCCCCTTCATGATCAAAGGCTGCAAGAGTTGGACAATCCTGATCTCGATAGCCATCTCCGCAGCAGGATTATTGTTGGTTTCCCTGTTCCATTCGATGTGGATATATATAGTTGGCATATTCATGACCGGCTACGGCTACGGCATAGTGCAGCCAATCATATATGACAAAACGACCTCGATCGCACCCGACAAGGCACATGCGAACCTATATTTCTCATATGTGCTGACGGGCAATTACATCGCGATCTCCTGCGCACCCTTCTTCATCAAGCTGATGGCCATTATATTCCACACGTCGACCACGGCATCACCCAATTTCACCTTCTTCCTCAATGCGGCCATAATGGGGCTATTGCTGATTACCGGAATCCTGCTACGCAAAAAATATGTGTTCAGCGTTGACCCGGTGAGCACCGCAGCCCGACACAGACCGGCACCGAAACCTGTGAAAAAAAGCTGAAAAAGTAATGGGCCATTTTAAATTTAAAATGGCCCATTACTTTTTCAAAACTCCGTTAAGTCAACAGGAATGTAACCTGATATCTTTCGCTCTATTTTTCGTGAGTCAGCCTTTTTTCAAGGTCAGCCTTTGACTTGGGCGATGGGGGTTACTTTGGATTTGCGGCTCAGGCTGAAGATGCCGGCCACAAGGGCGAAGGAGAGGGAAATCCATAGGCAGATGTGGACGAGTTCGTAGGTGGTGGCTGCAAACACCGCGAAGACTATGGTGACGAGGGTCGCACCGAGCGTCTGGCCTACCAGCCGCGCCGTGCTCTGCATTCCTCCCGCACCCCCGGTCCGGTTAATCGGAGTAGCCGTTACCATCACGATGTTGTTGGGTGTCTGGAACAATCCGTAACCGATTCCGCATACCGTCATGCGCCATATTATCCCCCAGGCAGACACACCAGACTCGGGCATCAAAATCATCAGGAACAGTCCGCAGGCAAATACCGCCATGCCGACAGCCGCAGTCACTCCGGCGTTATGCTTCTCCACAAAGCGGGCGGCAAGCGGCGAAACAATCATTGTGGCGAGTGGCCACGGGGTCATGAGCAGACCTGTCACGATCGAGGAGAAGCCGTAGCTGTTGAGCAATATGAACGGGAGAGCGACCATCGCAAGCATCTGCGCGATAAACGAACATACCGAAGTTATGACACTCAGCGTGTACAGACGGATTTTGAACAGGTCAACGGGCAGCATCGGATCACTGCGGTGCAATTCACGGCGTATGTAGAATATGGCCACCACGGCCGCACAGCCCAACAGTATGAACAATCTCGGTTCGTCGCTCCTGCCCGTGTATCCACCTAATGCAAGGAAAAGCAAGCCGAACATGAGTATGTTCTCCACAGCACTCACCATGTCATATTTTGTGCGGTGCTCCTTCTTAGGATTCTGAGGCAGATATTTCTTTCCCAGAAGAAAAGCGGCCACTCCAAACGGCACATTTATAAGGAAGAGCCAGTGCCATGAGGCGATAGACAGCAAAGCTCCTGCTATGGTCGGGCCGGCAGCCGTAGCGCTGGCCACAACCATTCCGTTGAGGGCGAGACCCCGGCCGAGTACCTTGCGCGGATAAATCAGACGGGTCAGAGCGATGTTGACACTCATGACGCAGGCCGCACCAATACCCTGAATCGCGCGCGAAACAAGAATCGCGGTGAAGTTCCACGAGGCCGCACACATTGCCGAGGCGAGCGTGAAGATGACCACACCCGTCAGGAACGTGCGACGGTAGCTGAACAGGTCGCCCACCGACGACAGCGGCAGAATCAGCATCGTGATCAGCAGCTGATATATGGTTACAATCCAGACCGTGAGCGAGTCTGAGATTCCGAACTTGGTGGCGAGCACAGGAAGTGCCACATTGACCACCGTGACATCAAGAACGGTCATCACCAACACGATAAGGATGGCGATGACCGCAGTGTACTTTTTCAAAGATAGTTTCTCTGTTTCCATCAAAAAGGTTTTACGGGTCTGAGCGGCCGGAAGTCTCGGAGCCTCCTCCAAGAGCCCGGTAGAGCGTGACAACCGACTGCAGCTGATTATACTTGTCAACAACAAGATTGAGCCGTGAGTTCAGAAGGTCCTGCCGCGATGAGAGCAGTTCGAGATAAGTGGCGTTGCTTGTCCTGAACAGGAGCTCATTCGAACTTACCGTTTTCTCAAGAGCCTCGCTCTGCGATGTGTGATGCTCTATGTCGCGGCTGTAGGCCTCGATGGCATATAGCGCATCGTTGACCTCCTGCCCCGCCTCAAGCAACGTCTGCCGGTAGTTGAGCAACGCAATCTCCTCCTCGTCTTCCGATATACGGAGATTTGCCTTCAATTTACCACGTTGGAAAATCGGCTGCACCAGCGAACCAAGAGCCTGCAACAGCCAGCCGCCCGGATTAGAAACGGCCTGACCCAGCGAATTAGTCCATCCCGCAGAACCTCCGAGCGTCAACGAGGGGTAGAAAGCGGCCCTCGATTGGTTGACGGCATAGAACGATGCCGCGAGAGTCATCTCTGCCTGAACCACATCGGGGCGACACGACAGAAGACTGAGGGGCAGTCCGACAGAAATATCGGCAGGAAGGGTCTGCTCCTTGAGAGAAGTCCTCTCAACAGGACGGTAAGTCTCGCCCAACAGGGTGCAGATTGAGTTCTCTACCTCTCGGCGCTGACGCATAAGACCGTTGTTGGCCGCAAGCAGCTGTTCGAGATTGGCGCGTGCCTGACTTACGGCATTTGCACGTATGTCACCGACTTTCAACTGGAGTTCCATGGCGCGGAGCTGCTCTTTCCAGAGCTCGATCGTGGCAGTGCTTATATCTATCTGCTCGTCGAACATAAGGAGAGAATAGTATGCCTCGGCCACCGATGATATGAGCCGGGAACGAACAGCCTGAGCATATGCGGTCTGACCGAGCAACTGCGCCTGTGACTCACGTTTGGCATTTCGTAGCTTACCGAACAGGTCAATCTCCCAGCTCAGAGAGACAGGAATCTCGTAAGTTTTCGAAGCCTTGTTGCCATCGACACTTGTAATCGCACCCCCCGGCGAGAACGTCAGCGAAGGGAGATATGCGAGTTTCGCAGCGTTGAGGCTTGCAGCAGCCTGATCAACCCTGAGAAACGCCACACGAAGGTCTGTATTGTTCTCCAAGGCCCGGTTGACAAGCGCCCTCAGACAGCGGTCTCTGAAAAGGCTGTCCCACGGCATTGTGCCCAGCGAGCCAGCCGAGTCTACGTAGGCCCGGGTAGAATCATTGTAGAGCGAGTCCACCGCCGGGACCTCCGGTCTGCTGTACGTGCGGTACAGATTGCAGCCGGTAAGTCCGAGCGACAGAATCGGAAGAATTGTTATTATTGGAAGAAGTTTCATTTCTTGAAGTGTTTACTTGTTCTCACTGTTGGTCTCATTCGTGCCGGTTGCCTGAAGAGCTTTCTGACGCTCCAGCTCACGCTCCTTGCGGCGGCGTCCCATAACACGTTCCTCTATATATTGGAAAGTTATGAAGAAAGCCGGAGTTACGAAGAGAAGTCCGACAGTACCGATAATCATACCGCCTACCACTCCCACGCCGAGCGAAGTATTGCCGTTGGCACCGACACCGGTAGCGAACATCAGCGGAAGCAGACCGAAAATCATGGTCAGCGCGGTCATAAGGATAGGACGGAGTCGCACCGAAGCGGCCGATATGGCGGCCTGGGCAAGCGACATACCCGCTTTGCGGCGTTCGGTACCATACTCCGTGAGCAGAATGGCAGTCTTGGCCAACAGACCGATAAGCATGATGAGACCCGTCTGAAGGTAGATATTGTTCTCGATACCCCACAACTTGGCGAAGAGGAAGCTGCCCATAAGTCCGAACGGCACCGAAAGAATCACGGCGAGAGGCACGAAAAGGCTCTCGTAGAGAGCACAAAGAATCAGGTATATGAACAACACGCAGACACCGTAGATGATGAGCGTGGTGTTGCTGCTGCCCGACTGTTCCTCCTCGCGTGTCATACCCGAGAACTCGAAACCGTAACCGGTGGGCAGTGTCTCGGCCGCAACCTCATTGATGGCCTTTATGACGTCTCCCGAGCTGTAACCGGCGGCGGGCATACCCTGCACGTTAATAGCCGAGAACATGTTGAAACGCATTAGCGACTCGGCTCCGTACGACTTGGTCAGCTTCACGAACTGGCTGACCGGAGCCATGCCACCCTTGGTGCGGACATAAATGTTGTCGAGAGCCTGCATACCGTCGCGGTAATTGTAAGGAGCCTGCACGATTACGCGGTAGATCTTCGTGAAGCGGTTGAAGTTGGAGGCATATATACTTCCGAAATAACCGGAGAGGACATTGAGCACCTCGCTTGTGGTCGTACCCGCACGCTGGCACTGCGCCTCATCGACATCGATAGTGTACTGCGGGAAGTTCGCGCTGAACGAAGTCTGGGCCATCTCGACCTCCGGCCGTTTGTTGAGAGCCTCAAGGAAATCTGTCGTTACCTTGCTGAGCTGGTCGTAGCCTTTGCCGGCGCGGTCCTGGAGATAGACATCGAAACTGTTACCGGAACCGTAACCCGCAATCATAGGAGGCGCGAAGATGAACAGGCGGGCATTCTTGATATGTGCCGTGCGACGGTAGATCTCCTGACGTATCGCATCAACGCTGTCATCCTTGCCGGTTCGTTCATCCCAGGGTTTGAGTTTTATGATGAACATACCGTGCGAGGCACCGTTGCCTGAAGCCATACCGAAACCGGTCACCATATTGAAGCTCTGTATCTGCGGCATCTGCTTGATTTCCGCCTGAATCTCCTGCATGATCGATTCCGATTCGGAAAGAGTACTACCGGCCGGGGCATCGAAACTCATGAAGATTGTACCCGTATCCTCATTAGGAACAAGACCGGTCTTTGTTGTAGACATAAGCCATACGAGAAGTCCGGAGGCTATCAGCAGCGTGGCCCACCCGAGCCATTTATGCTTTATGAAGAAGAACACTCCACCTACATACTTGCGCACAATCTTCTTGAACGTGGCGTTGAAGGCCAGACGGAAACGGGTGGAGAACTCCAGCTTCTCACCCTCGACAATCTTCTGGTTCGGACGCAACAGCAGAGCGCATAACGCCGGAGACAAGGTGAGGGCGTTGATCGCGGAGATACCTACGGCGACAGCCATCGTGATACCGAACTGGGTGTAGAACACACCCGAGGTTCCACCCATGAAAGATACCGGCACAAACACAGCCATGAAGACAAGAGTGGATGTTACGATGGCCGACGATATGCCGCTCATCGCATCGACGGCCGCACGGTAGGTCGAGTCATAGCCCTCGTCAAACTTCGCCTGCACAGCCTCGACCACAATGATCGCGTCGTCCACAATCGTACCGATGGCGAGCACAAGCGCAAAGAGCGTCAGCAGGTTGATACTGAATCCGGCTATATACAGGAAAGCGAAAGTACCGATGAGCGACACGAAGATACTTATGGTCGGGATCAGGGTCGAACGCGGATTCTGGAGGAAGAAATAAACCACCAGCACCACAAGCACAATTGCTTCGAGCAGGGTCTCGATAACCTTATCGATCGAGGCATCAAGGAATGTCTTGGTGCTCATGAGCTGCACAAGCTCCACATCATCGGGAAGAGACTGGCTAACCTGATCGAGATACTTCTCTATATTTATGATAATCTCGTTGGCATTGGATCCTGAAATCTGGTTGATCATGCAGGTCGCACCCGGCAGACCGTTCACGGCACCCTTGTAAGAATAGCTCTGGGCACCAAGCTCGACATCGGCGACATCCTTCAACTTGAGCACACGACCATCATCGAAAGCCTTTATTACGATTTCCTCGAACTCGCTTTCCTCCTCCAGACGGCCACGGTATTTGAGCGTGTACTGGAAGACATTCTCGGAGTCCTCTCCTATCGCACCGGTCGAAGCCTCGATGTTCTGGCTCGACAAAGCGGCAGTCACATCGTCGGGCACAAGCCCGTACTGAGCCATCACATCGGGTTTGAGCCAAATGCGCATGGCATATGCGCCGCCCATGACATTAACCTCACCCACACCCGATATACGCTGGATACCGGGCTTGATGTTGATGTTCATGTAGTTGGTGAGGAAAGTCTCGTCGTAAGTGCCATTGGGGCTGAAAAGTCCGAAAACCATCAGCTGACTGTTCTGGCGCTTGCGGGTCGTGACACCGATTTTAGTGACCTCGGCCGGAAGAAGCGCCGTGGCTGTCGAGACGCTGTTCTGTACGTTGACCGCAGCCATGTCGCCGTCGCTTCCCTGCTTGAAGAATATGGTTATCTCACCACTGCCCGTGTTACTTGCCGTAGAGGTCATGTAAGTCATGTTCTCCACACCGTTTATGGCCTCTTCAAGCGGCACAATGACACTCTTCTGGACCGTCTCTGCATTCGCACCGCTGTAAGTGGTCGAGACCCTGATTGTCGGTGGTGCGATGTCGGGATACTGCTCCACCGCAAGAGAGAAAAGACCGATCAGACCGGCCACGACAATCACCACGGAGATGACAATCGAGAGAATCGGACGGTCAATGAAACGCTTTATATTCATTTCTTACCCTCCTGCTTTTTCTGACCTTCGGCTTTAGCCTTCTGTGCCGTCACCTTTGTTCCGGCCTTCAGAAGACCTGCACCCTCGGCCACTACAGTATCACCTTCGGCCAGGCCGGAAAGGACAATGTACTCCTTGCCATCGTTGATTTTGAAAACCTCGATCGGCGTGGAGACTGTAGTTCCGTTCACCACCTTATATGTGAAAATCTTATCCTGAATCTCGTATGTGGCGCCCTGCGGGATGACAAGCGATGCCGGGCGGTCGTATGACAAGATGACATTGGCCGATCCGCCGCTCAGGAGCTTACCCTCCGGGTTTGGGAAAGTCGCACGGAGCGAGACCGTACCGGTAGACTGGTCAACGATACCGCTCACAACATCAATACGGCCGTTGCGTCCGTAAGTCTCGCCGTTGCTCATCTCAAGCGAAACCGGCGGGAAAGAGCGGGCCATACCTTCGAGCGAGCCATGGCTTGACGAAAGTTCGAGAGCCTGTTTCTCGGCCAATGAGAAATAGGCATACATGTCGGAATTGTCAGAAACTGTAATCAGAGGTTCGGTCATAGTCGGGCCGACAAGCGCACCGATACGGTACGAGGACATACCGGCCACACCATCGACCGGGCTCTTGACCTCGGTATAGGAGAGGTTGTTCTGCGCGTCGCGCAGCTCAGCCTTGGCCTGCATCACAGCCGCCTCGGCACTTTTGTAGGCATTCTGCGCGGTGCGGAGTTCGTAGTCGGAAATGACCTTCTCCTTGAAGAGTTCCTGCTTACCTTCGAGCGAGAGCTTCGCATTCGCAAGATTTGCCTCGGCCGTGGCGACCGAAGCCTGAGCCTTCTGCAATGCCGCCCGATAAGGCACCTGGTCGATCACAAAGAGCACCTGGCCCCGGCGCACACGCGCACCCTCCTCCACGCAAACCTTGGTTATGAGACCCGACACCTCCGGGCGCACCTCGACTACCTGCCGGCCTTCGAGCACGGCACTGTACTTGACGGAGAGACTCTTGTCCTCCGGTTTGACTGCCAGAAGCGGATACTCCTGAGGAGCGTCCGACTTCTGCTGTTCCTGACCGCCGCACGAAGATAGAATCATTCCCGTCACAGCGACCGCCATAAGATTGTTCCTGTAAGTCATATGTTGATAAAAAATTTTTGGCAAAATTACAGCACATTGGCGACACAATGCTTATACCCACACGACTGATGATTGTCCAAAGTTCGCGCTTTTAGGAATTAAATCTTAAATTTATTTAATTTTAGTTTTCCATTACACGCATAAATGCTATATTTGCATTCCTAAACCTCAAAATAATGACCCAAGCACAACTCATTGAAATCTTTCCCAAGAAATACTCCATAGCCGACAGAGTGCTTCTGGTACCGCCGGCGATGTTCAACCGACTCAAAGGCCTCTCTATTAAGGAATGCCGCATCTTCCTCCTTGTCACTGAAGGTACGGTCACCATCACGTCGGGATACAGCCAGACTTGCCTGAAAACCAATACTCTGACCGATATGCTTGTGTGGGACCCGATCACGTTCTCGGAGATGAGCGAGGACGCGCATGCATGGTGCATATTTCCGAACCATATATTCACCAACGAGTCGCTAAACGAGATGAAACCGGCCGATTCCGAATCATTCAAAGACCGCCACTCCGTGCCGGTGCTCAATCTTGATTATGCCGAGGCCAATGTCCTTGACAAACAGCTAAACCTGCTGCTTGAGGCACTTGGCAACAAGGAGCATTACTACCGCACGGAACTGTGTCAGACCTACTTCAGGAGCTTCATGCTCGAGAGCGGCAACATAAGAAAACAGAGACGCAATATTAATGTGGAGACCGAAAGCGTAGAGACCAGACAGGATACAATTCTGCGCAGCTTCCTGAAGCTGGTATGGAAATACTATAAGACCGAACACAATCTTGATTTCTACGCCGAGAAACTATGCCTGTCGTCCAAGCATCTGTCGAGAGTAGTCAAAGAGCGTCTGGGAAAGACACCTTATTCTGTGATACGCGACGAATTGCTTCAGCGCGCGGAATATCTTCTCAAGGACACCAAACTACCGATACAAGACATCTCGGCCGACCTTCACTTCTCGGAGATGGCGGCGTTCTGCAAGTTTTTCAAGAAGCATACAGGCGTGTCGCCTACGGCATTCCGTGCCGCTTCGCGCAAAGGTATAAAACAGGAATGGGAAGAATAATCACGTTCTGCTGAAACATGGACTACTTCACAGCAAGCACTATCCCTTACTACTTCACAGCAGAAAGCGCGCGGGTGCGGTCGAGCAGAATCTCATCCATATGATCCTTTGCCCACTGTATAAGCTGATTTATGATAGGGAAAAGAGAGTGGGCGCGGTCGGTAAGCATATACTCGACCCGCGGCGGGACCTCGGCATATACCTTACGGGTGACGAAGCCGTCGGTTTCGAGCGTCCGAAGAGTCAGTACAAGCATTTTCTGCGATATGTCGGGGAGTTCGGCCGACAGGTCGCGGAAACGCAACGCATCGTGTCCGTTGAGCGTATAGAGCACCAGCAACGTCCACTTGTCGCTGATACGGTTCAGTATGTTCCTGATTGGACAATCAGGATAGAGCTCATTCTTGTTAAAATTCCGTTCCATATTGACATGAACAATTAGAGATTCCACCCGGTGATGAGATGTCACGCGCAAAGGTAACAAAACTTCCCCATTCTGCCAAACGAAAACTTCAGCACTGCCGGGCACCGCAATAAAAGGGTTCTCCGGCATCATATTTAAAATTGTTAAAAGATATGAAGGCAAGAAAGTGTCATTGGCTGAGAATCAGCAATTCTAACCTAAAAGTAAGTAAGTGAAAAGGTTTCAAATTAAAAATCGGAGAAAACAAATTTACCCCTATTGCGGTATATAAAGTATAGTAACGCTGATAAACAGCATTCTAAGCTAAATAAACAAAACAAAAAGAATTATGGACAAGAAAGTAGCACTTATCGGCGCGAGCGGTTTCGTAGGCTCCGCCATACTCAACGAACTCCTCAACCGTGGTTATCAGGTGGAAGCACTTGTGAACCATCCCGAAAAAATCAAGACAACAAACGCAAACCTGACTGTCAAGAAAGTTGACGTGTCGGACGAGAAAGCACTCGAAGAGGATCTCAAGGGTTACGACAACGTGATCAGTGCATACAATCCCGGCTGGGCAAATCCAAATATCTATGAAGAGACACTGACAAACTACCCGAAAATTCTTGAGGCTGCAAAAAAGGCCGGCGTAAAACGTCTGCTGATTGTCGGCGGTGCCGGCACACTGTTCGTCAAGCCGGGCGTACGTCTGGTGGACACAGGCACACTTCCTGCAGAATGGCTCCCGGGTGTGAAGTCGCTCGGAGAGTTCTATCTCAACACACTGATGCCCGAGAAAGATATCGACTGGATATTCTTCTCACCCGCAGGCAATCTCGGCGACATGGGTCAGAAAGGTCCCGGCAAACGCACCGGTGTTTACCGCCTCGGCAAGGATGACATGATTTTCGACAAAGACGGCAACAGCTTCATCTCGGTAGAGGACTATGCCAAAGCCATGGTCGATGAGCTCGCCGACCCCGCTCACCATCAGGAAAGATTCACCATCGGTTACTGATAACGACAGAAACCCAATCACAAGTTGTCAATATAAAATCGTGAAGCAGCCGGCATGGCGTTCGGCCACGCCGGCTGCCTCTTAAACCAATTGTTATGAACGAGAAACTTTTAGAAGTATTCAAGAAAAACAAAGAGGTGGCGTTCGCGACTTCAGTTGACGGCAAGCCACATGTCCGTATCTTCCAGATCATGAAGATTGACGGCAACGACATATATTTCGCGACATCACCCAAGAAAGAGGTCTATGCGCAGTTGCGTCAGAATCCAAATGTGGCGATTCTCGACCTCAAGGGAGCAGAATTCGCACGCGTGTCGGGCACGATTGATTTCGACATTCCCGACGAGATGCAGCGTGAGATCTACGATACCAACCCGGTACTCCCCCATCTCTACAAGACATACAAGGATCTGGTCTATCTGCGTCTTCCCGCAGAATCGGCCGATTACTTCGACTTAAGGACAACACCTCCAACCCTGGTACACTATGACTTCTGATAATAAAGGATTGGACAGAGTACTTCGGACGCTCCTGAGCGAGCGCCCGGAGTATTCGCAAATAGCCATCCCCTCCACACTCCGCGGGAAACGCGACCTTCTGAGGTCACTGATGAACGTCAGAGCCCCGAAACCACTTGACGACGAGATTATGGCGTTGCAGGACCGGGAACTTGCCGAACAGCGCGAGGAGAAAGGTGTTGTGCATCTGGATTCGATCAAGCCTTCTCCCATCTATCCAAGACTGAGACTTTGGCAGGGCGACATCACCCGACTCGCTGTTGACGCGATTGTCAACGCCGCCAACTGCAAGATGCTCGGTTGCTTCATACCGATGCACAAATGTATCGACAATGCCATACATTCGGCCGCCGGAATGGAACTTCGCGAGGAATGCCATAACCTGATGGAGAAGCAGGGGCATGACGAACCTACCGGTAAAGCTAAAATAACCCGGGGCTACAATCTTCCGGCCGACTGGGTCATACACACGGTGGGACCGATTGTGTACGGACCGGAACCGACCGAAGATGACTGCAGGCTCCTCGCCGACTGCTACCGCAACTGTCTGGAACTTGCTGACAGGAAAGGATTGAAGTCAATTGCATTCTGCTGCATCTCGACGGGAGAATTCCGCTTTCCACAGCGTGAGGCGGCGGAAATAGCCGTTGCCACCGTGCGCGACTACCTCGCCTCGAATCCGGGAACGTCAGTCGGTACGGTTGTCTTCAACGTGTTCAAAGACACGGATTACTATATCTATAAAGAATTGCTTGGCTATGAAAAAGACATATGAAGAGAGACTTGAAGAAGCACGCAGCCGGTTGGCCTCTGCCGACGCAATAGTGATAGGTGCCGGAGCAGGACTATCAGCCGCGGCCGGACTCGACTACTCAGGTCCGGAGTTCCGCAAGGAATTCGCCGACTATATAGAGAAATATGGTTTCCCGGACCTATACACGTCGAGTTTCCACGACTTCCCGACCGAGGAGGAACGTTGGGCACGCTGGGCGCGTCACATCGACTACATCCGCTTCCGCCCCGACGCAATGCCTCTGTACCGGGAACTTTACGACCTTGTTAAAGACCGCAACTACTTTGTGATCACAACCAATGTGGACGCTCAGTTCCGCAAGGCAGGTTTTGATCCGCAGCGTTTGTTCGAGGTGCAGGGAGACTACGGCATGATGCAATGCGCCACCGGGTGTCACCCCAAGCTGTATTCCGACAAAGAGGCAGTCAAAGAAATACTGGAGCATTCACACGACCTAACGGTAGACAGCAAGTACGTACCCGTCTGTCCGGTATGTGGCGGCAACATGGATGTACATGTCCGCAAGAACGGCTATTTCGTGCAGGATGAAGCATGGGAAGAATCGGCTGCCAGATATGAGAACTTCATGAACCGCTATGCAGACAACAGCCAGCGGATAGTTCTCCTGGAACTTGGAATCGGATACAACACACCCGGAATAATCAGATTCCCGTTCGAGCGCATAGTATTCGGCAACCCGGAGGCCACACTTATAAGACTTAACTCCGAGTATCCCCACGGACCGGCCGAGACAGCATCGCGCACAATAGCCTTCACAGAAAACATGAGCAAGGTAGTAGCCGGACTGGAGGGATACAGAAATCAATCAAAAAAATGAGAACAGATGAATTATAAACTTATAATGACAGGCATCTTAGCCGGTGCCGCAACCATGACAGCCATGGCACACACCGATCCATTAAGATTCAATCCGTCCATCGGCACTGCGCAGACACTAACCATGCCCGATGGAAAGACCGTTCCTTACACGGCCTATGAGGGAATATTCTACGTAACAAATGTGGAGGATTCCACCTACCAGACACTTAACATATATGTTCCGACGAAGATGGCGGATCTCAAACGGGTACCTATTCTTTTGAGGACATATGTCGGAGGCTACGCGGCATCTACCGCCAAATCACCTTCACCATCCGATGCCACAGGTCGTGCGCTTAGCGAGGGTTACGTGGTCTGCATTCCCGGCTCACGTGGTAACAATTCTGTTATCAAGAAAGATGGAAAGGATTACTACACAGGCCGTGCTCCGAAGGGACTTCTGGACTTGAAAGCGGCGGTGCGTTATCTGCGCTATAACGACGACCTTATTCCCGGAGACTCGGAACTTATCTTCACCGACGGCACAAGTGCCGGAGGAGCCATGTCCTCACTTCTCGGAGCCACCGGAAACAATCGTGATTATGCCGACGACCTCAAGGCTATGGGAGCGGCCGATGCCCGCGACGATGTATTCGGAGCCATATGCTACTGCCCGATCACAGACCTGAACCACGCGGACATGGAGTATGAATGGCTATACGGATGCACCAACACAGGTGTACGTCATCTCGACGAGGCCCAGATTGCAATATCAAACGAACTTGCCGCCGAATGTCCGGCTTATATCAACTCGCTCGGACTCACCGAAGCTGACGGCACACCCCTGACAGCAGATAATTACAAGGACTACATCAAGAGCTTCCTGATGGCATCGGCTCACCGCGCCGTGCAGGAGGGATGCGAGATACCCGACAGCATCGGCTTCACATTCTATAAAGATGCCGGAGGACCCGGCGGTGGCGGTCCCCGTCCTGGTGGCAACAACCGCCCTCCCATGGATCAGGATGGACGTCAGGCACCTTCGTTCGGTCCGACCGGTACTCCGAGATTTGACAAGACTTCCGATTTCGTGACCGGTCTCGACCTTGACAAATACCTCTCGTATGTGGCCTCGGTCACACCTCTGAAAACGCCCCCGGCTTTCGACCAGATGGGAGTGCTCATAGATACACCTTCGCCCGAAAACGCCGAATTCGGAAATACAGCCGGCGATGGAGCCAACTTCACTGATTTCAGTCTGCGTCACCGTCTGCACGACCCCAAGGCCACTCTCGACAAAGAGATGACACGCCGCGTCAAGTTGATGAACCCGATGAACTACATCGGAAGCGAGAACACCACAGTAGCTCCGAACTGGTTCATACGTCATGGTGCAAAAGACAGGGACACCTCATTCCTCGTTCCCATAAACCTGGCCACCAAATTACAGAACACAGGCAAGAACGTGAACTTCTTCCTGCCTTGGAACCGTCCCCATTCGGGCGACTACAATCTCGATGACCTGTTCAGCTGGATTTCCTCCGTGCTCCCTGAGTAAAGCTCACTGAACCACGTGAGAAAAAAATGTTATAAAGACAAGTCATATTATATTTAAAGCCGGAAACGACATGCAGCCTGCATGAGTTTCCGGCTTTTTTGCCACGTCAAATTTAATATTCGCCACAAAGATTATGCAGTTTGCGGTTGATTTGGTAATTTCGCGCCGGATTATAGCAGATTTACATATCTGCCGCAAGGGAAGAAAATTCCCCTGTCCTGATGGGGAGTGTATCCCATAAGAAAACGATGGCCGACAGGCTTAACTCTTTACAATTACCTTAATGGCTCAATTCAGTAAGAAGTATTATCTCTTTCTTGTATTGTTTTTAGGAATGCTTGCAGCATTCGGTCCGTTTGTAACGGACATGTATCTACCCACATTGCCCTCGATGGCAACAGTCTTCCACACAACGGCGTCGCAGGTCCAGCTCGGACTGGCGGCAAGTATGGTCGGACTGGCTGTAGGACAGATTTTCTTCGGTCCGATCAGCGACAAATATGGTCGCAAGGCCGTGCTTGTGTCGGCGATGATTCTGTTCTCAGTATCGACCGTGGCAAGTATCTATTCACCCTCGATTGAATTCTTCAATGTGTGCCGTTTTCTCCAGGGACTCGGCGGTTCAGGCGGCATCGTGCTGTCGAGGTCGGTGGCAACCGACTGCTACGCCGGGCGCGAACTTGCTAAAATGCTCGCCATAATAGGCGCGGTCAACGGCATCGCACCTGTCACCGCTCCTGTGATCGGGGGACTTGTCTCCGGAGCCGTGGGATGGAAAGGAATCTTCTGGATTCTGTTTGGAATCGGCGCGGTGATTCTGGCCATGTGCCTCGTGTTCCGCGAGTCGCACGTTCAGGAAAAACGCTACACCGGAAGCGTGGCGAGCCTGCTGAAAAAGCTGCCGGAGATATTCAAGCTGAAGTATTTCGTGGTCTACACGATACTCTATGCGTTCACATGCGGCGTGCTGTTCTCATATGTATCGTCAGCCTCGTTTATCATCCAGAACCATTTCGGGTTCTCCGAACTCGCTTTCTCGCTGATATTCGGAGTAAACGCGTTGGGAATCGGTATCGGTTCAGCAATGTCGCTCAAATTCCCGGATATGAAACATGCGGCCATGGCAGGATCGGCCGGTATTGCAGTATCGGTTCTTCTCCAAGCGTTGGGAACATGGCTCATACCCTCTTTCTGGCCCTATGAAATCTTCACCTTCACCATGCTTGTATGCGTAGGCTTCAACCTGACAGCCTCGACCACACTTGCCATGGACGAGGGTCGAGAAATGATAGGCAGCGCTTCTGCTATATTCGGTGCATCGGGCTTCATGTTCGGAGGCATTGTGACTCCTCTTGTAGGTTTGGGCAATATTTTGCACACAACTGTACTTCTTCTTGGCATATGCGGATTCTGTGCCCTTGCGGCAGCCTGGGTCTCCTACCGCAGGAGAACACGCGTCGAGAATCCGTCGGCGACCACAATGTAAATACCCGGTGCCAGTCCGGTCGTTCCCGTACGTCGCCCGTCGGCAGTAAATACCGACACCTGAGACGCACCTTCGACCGTGATAGAGCCTGCCTCAGCACGGACAGCCGGTCTGACGGGAGCATAAACGCCCCTCAGGCCGGCTCCGTTGTCTTTATACCATACATATTCACGTGCGTTTACAATCTCACCGGTCTTGGCGTTTGTAACCATACCGATAATGCGGAATGTGTCAGATTTTACCTTCGATAGGGGTAAAGTCACTTCATGAAGATATGGCACCTCCATCTCTATATTCTGCGGGAGTGATTCCTCATCACCAGGATAACCGCTGAGTTCACGCAGCACATCATTGAATGTCATGCTCACCGAGCTTCCTTTAGATTCCCAGCCGTCCATATTTCCTAATGCACCGTCGGCAAATCCATTAGCCTGTGAATAGGGACCGACCTCATCCTCGACAAGCGCAAATGACATGAGATGCTGCACATCCGTGTCGATTGAGAATTCTGCCACAGCCGAGATTGTTACCGCAGAGGCATCTTCGTTGCATTCGGGCGTGAAGTCGAGGTTAACATATGCCGGGTACGAGGCATAGTGCTCATGAATCGAGTCATAATACCCCTCCGCATTACCGAGAACAGATGTGGCCATGTACCTGTTGGTAAATGCGAGCTGGGCACTTGCCAACGGGTCAAAAGCGTTGACAAGAGAGAATGCTGACGGAGCCGACATCTCATCGTTGACATGGACAGCCATCCTGATCCATCCGGGATAAGAGTTCCGGAGAAGGTTTCTCGTGACAATACCCCTCGGGGACCAACTGCACCATGTGCCGGTATACTCCTCGATCACAGGATAGCGGGGATAACCGTTATCGTAAGAAGAATACGTGGCCGTCTGCGATGAGGTGGAATCGACCGGAATGCCATTGACTTTGATCAATACTGCCGTAAGGTCGAATATCCCCTGACTTGTATTAGGGACATTTATAACCGAAACCGCCGACGTGTCACCGGGCTTGAGAGGCTCGGAAAGATTGACAGTACGCTCATAAATGATGCCATTGGTGATTTCTGTCCTGACAGATATCGAACGGATGTCGTTGCTTCCGGTGTTCTTGATACTCAGCTCATAGGAAATTTTACTGTTGCCGAAATATGGATTTAACGATAGACCGTTGAGCATGCCTGAGTTAACCGGGTTCTCAGCCTCCACATCAGCCGCCGCCATGGCAAATACGGCTGAAAGCAAGGATGCTGATAAAACAAGTATAGGTTTCTTCATATCATTTTATTTTGCAGAATCAAACCGTTTCAAACATACCGGGAGGAATGAATGAAAGTCGTTTGAAACGCAAAATAAAACAATTTATCCGATTTTTGCTAATTTTCGAGAGAAAAAACTTCACAAAAACATCGCGATTCCGGCGCAAATATATCCGGTGTCAGTTTTTTGATGTGGAAATCTGCGTGAGAAGGGATTCCATATCGCGGCACAAGGCAGCATTGGTGCGTATGAAATGGATTATCTCCTCATTGGGTGCCGTCTCCGGGTCAAGTGGAGACAGCATCTGGTAGTTTGCGACAAAAGCGAAACAGTCTTCGAGCAACTGAGGCCACAGCGACAGGTCTACCCTCGACTGCAGCGAATCAAGATAAAGACAAGTAGATGACGCGCACTTCATCAGACTCTTTATGGCAGGTCTCGAAGAACGGTCCTCTTCCAAACCGGAAGGCCGGTTCATGTCGGTCATGTCCTCTGCAGTGAAGTTCTCATTATATACAGGTGGCACGGATCGACGTGACAGCGGGGTCGTCACGGCATAGCAATACGTCAGGAACAGATTCAGCCTATGCAGAAACACCGGTGTGTTCTTGACGAGCTTATCCTGCTCGGTACGGGCATGAACCGCACGCTGTTTCTCCATCTCCGACTCGACATCGATCTCCGATTTCATCGATCCGACGGCATTCAGGAAGAACCCGATAGTCAATAATCCGCACATTACTTCGACCGCGGTAATCCACTGTGCCCCCGCATGAGCCGGTGTATAGTCACCGAAACCGAGTGTGGTGATTGTGACGATGCTGTAATAAAGCCATCCCCCATAACCTTCGGAGCCGCCGTCAGGAATACGGAACTGACCCGGAGGAAGCAACCAGTAGAGCAATGCGAACAACGGAACGAGAAGCAGATACAGCGATATCCAGTAAATTGGCCTGATGTTCGAGACAACGTGCCAGAAGTGTTTCAATTTATTCATAGTGATTTAAATTAGTAATTGCAACGAAGAGCTGCTGTGTATCACGGTTTTCAGGATGGAATCGATTTGGGAAAACCGGGAATGATTCATTTTAAAAACACCCGTGCTATTCTGAAAGTTGAAAAAAAGTGTTATCTTTGCGTATGGAAAAGCTCCGGTGTCGGGCAGCAATGTCTCCACACCGGAATCCATACAAACGAACCCTCTTGATATCAATGAGTCAGATACAATTCACGCATCTTCACGTCCATTCGCAATACAGTCTTCTTGACGGCAAAGCCACGATACCGGAACTTGTCGACAAGGCGATAGCCACCGGTATGCGCGGCATAGCCCTGACCGACCATGGAAACATGTTCGGCATCAAGGAATTTTTCAACTACGTAGAGAAAAAGAACGGCTCACTGCCCGACGACGGCAAATTCAAGCCTATAATCGGATGCGAGATGTATGTGTCCCGCGAGAGCATGACCGACAAGAAAGACAAGTCGGACAACGGTTACCACCTCATAGTGCTTGCCAAGAACCTGAAGGGTTATCACAACTTAGTGAAACTTGTCAGCAAGGCATGGACGGAAGGCTACTATTACAAGCCACGTACGGACCGCAGCGAACTTGCGGCCCACAGCGAGGGGCTTATCGTGTGCTCGGCCTGTCTGGGTGGAGAGGTACCCCAGTTTATCATGCACGAGGAGTTCGAGAAGGCAGAGGAACGAATACGCTGGTATAAGGAGACATTCGGCGACGATTACTATCTGGAGCTGCAACGCCACCAGACGTTCAAGGAAAACGCGAACCGCGAGGTATATGTGGAGCAATGCAAGGTCAACGAAAGGCTGATTGAATATGCCCGCAAGTATGACATAAAACTGGTGGCCACGAACGATGTCCACTTCACCAACGAGGAGGATGCCGAGGCTCACGACCGCCTGATATGCGTATCGATGCAGAAGAAATTCTCCGAACCGCGTCTGCACTATACCAAGCAGGAATGGCTGAAAAGTCCCGAGGAGATGTATGAGATTTTCAAAGACATCCCCGAAGTCCTGTCTAATACCCAGGAGATTCTCGACAAGGTTGAGTTCTACACCATCAACCACCCTCCTATCATGCCCTTCTTCGACATTCCCAAAGAATTCGGCACCGAGGAGGAATACCGGTCACGCCTGACAGAGAAAGACCTCTTTGACGAATTCACTCAAGATGAAAACGGAAACGTGGTTCTTTCGGAAGAGGAAGCTCAGAAAAAAATCGACCGACTGGGTGGATATGACAAGCTGTACCGTATAAAATTCGAGGCCGACTATCTGGCCAAGCTGACCATCGAGGGTGCGAAAGAGAAATATGGAGACCCGGTGCCCGACGATGTCATGGAACGTCTGAAATTCGAGCTGTACATAATGAAGACCATGGGATTCCCCGGTTACTTCCTTATCGTGCAGGACTTCATCAACACCGCACGCAAGGAGCTCGGGGTGAGTGTTGGTCCCGGACGTGGTTCGGCAGCCGGTTCGGCGGCGGCATATTGCCTCGGCATCACTCAGATTGACCCGATCAAGTATGATCTGCTGTTCGAGCGATTCCTCAACCCCGACCGTATATCTCTCCCCGATATCGACGTGGACTTCGACGACGACGGCCGTTACGAGGTGCTCAAATATGTGACCGAGAAATATGGCGCGGAGAAAGTCGCGCACATCATCACATTCGGTACGATGGCCACGAAGATGGCAATCAAAGACGTAGCCAAAGTGCTTGAGGTGCCGTTGCCCGAAGCGAACCGTCTGGCGCGTCTTGTGCCTGACCGTATGCCTGAGGTTGACGGCAAAGCCCCTAAAATCAACATCAAGAACTGTCTGAAGTACGTTCCGGAGTTTGCGGCAGAGCAACAGAACCCGTCGGAGAACATCCGCGAGACGCTCAAATATGCCGAACAGCTTGAAGGGAACATACGCAACACGGGCGTACACGCCTGCGGTGTCATCATCAGCCGTGATGACATTACCGACTGGGTGCCTGTTTCAATGGGCACGGACTCAGACGGAGAGAAAGTTATCTCCACACAATATGAAGGAAGCATCATAGAGGACACCGGTCTGATCAAGATGGACTTCCTCGGACTCAAGACACTCTCCATTATCAAGGAGGCGCTTCTCAACATAAAGTTGCGTACCGGGAAAGACCTTGACATTGAGAAGATACCTCTCGATGACCAGGAAACATTCGATCTCTACTGCAAGGGCAACACCACATCGACATTCCAGTTTGAGTCGGCCGGAATGCAGAAGTCTCTACGGGAACTTCACCCCACGAAGTTCGAGGACCTTATCGCGATGAACGCGCTCTATCGCCCGGGACCTATGGACTATATCCCGTCGTTCATCGCCCGCAAGCATGGAGAGGAGGAGATTGTCTACGACATTCCCTGCATGAAACAGTATCTTGAGGAGACATATGGTGTGACCGTCTATCAGGAGCAGGTCATGCTACTGTCACGTCTGCTTGCAAACTTCACCCGCGGCGAGAGCGACATGCTCCGTAAGGCCATGGGTAAGAAGCAGATTGACAAGATGCAGAAGCTCAAGAAGAAATTCATGGAACAGGGCATGGGCAACGGCCACCCGGAAGCCGCGCTCAACAAAATATGGGCCGACTGGGAGAAGTTCGCATCTTACGCGTTCAACAAGAGCCACGCCACCTGCTACACATGGGTTGCATACCAGACCGCGTATCTGAAGGCACACTATCCAGCCGAGTACATGGCCGGCGTGCTCAGCCGCAACCTGTCGATGAACGACAAGCTGCGTGTCGTGATGGATGAGTGCAAGCGAATGGGTCTGACAGTGCTCGGCCCCGACATCAACGAGTCGATCGAGAAATTCGGTGTGAACCCGAAAGGAGAGATACGTTTCGGACTCGGAGCCGTGAAAGGTGTCGGTGTCAATGCCGTGTCGGCCATAATACATGAACGTAACCAGAACGGCCCGTTCAAGGATATATACGACTTTGTGGAACGCGTGAACTTGAGCGCCTGCAACCGGTCGGCGATAGAGAACCTTGCCATGGCCGGGGCTTTCGACTGCTTCGGCTGGCCTCGCGAGGCATTTGTGACGCAGGTTTTCGACGTATCATATTCCGACATGCTCGTGAAGTATGGCCAGCGCATACAGAACGACAAGAACTCTCTACAGCTCTCGCTCTTCGGCGATCTCGAACCGATCGAGACAGCTAAGCCCCCTATGCCGGAGGTGCAGCCCTGGAGCCGAATGGCACTGCTCGACAAAGAGAAAGAACTTGTGACCATGTATCTGTCAGCCCACCCTCTCGATCCATATTATATGGAGCTTACCTACGGCTGCAACACGAGCTGCGAGGACTTCAAGGATAAGGAACGCGCCGGGATGAAAGTCGTGATGGGGGGACTTGTGACCAAGGTCACCACCAAAATTTCACGCAAAGGAAATGAATTCACCGTGGTCGAAGTCGAAGACTTCACCGGGAAAGCGGAAATAGCGCTCTTCGGACGCAACCACACGGCACACAAGGATAAGTTCCGTCAGGGAGAACCTGTAGTGATAAAACTGAATTACACCGCAAGCAAGTTCAATCCGGAACGTGTGGACATGAATATCGAGGAGGTCTCCCCTCTCGAATCGATACGCGGAAAGATGGCCAATGCCGTCATGGTGTTCATGGACCTCCATTACAAGAACCAGGACTTCTTCAGCCGGATCTCACAGATTGAGGACAAGTCACGGCCGGGAGACCTTTATATCGAGCTTATCGATACACAGACCCGTCAGACCATGCGTGTGCATTCGCGCAAGAAATTTCCGATCAACCGCGAGACCATGACCTTGATCGAGGAATCAGGCCTCCGGTTCAAGGTTATGGACGGCAACTGATTGAGTTCAGGTTCTGCCCCTGCATCTTGACAGTTATCAAAAAAAAGAGAAGTAATCAAAACAGAAAGCAATTTTAACCTTAAATAAAAAAACAGGAACAATGGCAATTCAATTTAGCGACCAGACAGCCAAAGAGGCTATCGAATCAGGAAAAGTAGTGGTAATCGACTTCTGGGCAACATGGTGTGGTCCCTGCATCAAGCTCGGCCCCGTGGTTGAAGAACTCGCAGAGAAATATGGCGACCGCGCTGTGATCGGCAAGCTCAACATCGATGAGGAAACAGAGGTTGTAGCAGAAAACCGCGTACGCAACATCCCGACCGTACTCTTCTTCAAGAACGGCGAACTTCAGGCTCGCTCGGTAGGTCTCGTGAAGCTCTCCGACCTTGAGGCTCACCTCCTCCCCCTGCTCGACTGATTTCATATCGACAGAAAATGACAACGCCTTCCGGAAGAGAGATCTTCCGGGAGGCGTATTTTTAGCCGAGGCTGTACTTATTATGATTTACAGGAACAGCATGACAAGAATCTGTGCGATCACCACGCGCGAGAACATGGCAAGCGGATATACTGTGGCGTAGCTCACGGCAGGATTGTCACCCGGCAACGTGTCATTGGCATAATTGAGAGCCATCGGGTTTGCCATTGCACCGCAGAGCATTCCGCATGAGGAACCGAAGTCGAGTTTTCCCCAGCGCATCGCGACCAGAGCCATAATCACAACCGGTATCAGTGTAATCATGAATCCGAGACCAATCCATATCCAGCCGTCACCACCGGTAAGAGTCTCCATAATATTGGCACCCGCGCTCAGGCCAAGACAAGCAAGATAAAGCGACAGCCCGATGCCACGGAGCATAAGGTTGGCGCTCCGCGTGGTATAGGTGACGAGATGAAACCTTGGGCCGAAACGCCCCATAAGGATTCCAACCACAATCGGTCCGCCGGCAAGTCCGAGCTTGACGGGAGTCGAGATACCCGGCACCAGGATTGGCACCGAACCGAGCAGAAGACCGAGAACAATACCGATGAAAATTGCTGCAAGGTTCGGATCCTTTAGTTTTATGAGATGGTTACCCACAACCTTCTCTACTTTCTCAATCTGCGGCTTCTTGCCAACGACAGTCAGCACATCGCCGAGCTGGAGCACCAGGCCAGGGGTGGCAAGCAGACGGACGCCGCTTCGCATCACGCGGGTAATATTGATGCCGTAATTGTTACGAAGTCTCAGGGAACCGAGTTTCTTGCCGTTGATTTCCGGACGGCTAACGACGATCTGCCGCGAGGTCAGCGATGAGTCAATCTTGTTCCAGTCGATGTTTCCCGTGTTCCAGTCGCGGCTCTCATGCTCGCCGAAGAGAACCGTGAGGTGAGGCAGGTCCTTCTCGGTAGTTATTACCAGAATTCGGTCGTCGGCACAGAGCTTTGTGTCGGAGGTGGGAATAGAGACATCGCCGTTACGCCACAGACGCGATATGACGAACTTGGGCGCGACAAGAGAGGCAACTTCCTTGACAGTCTTGCCAAATATGGCAGGATTGTGTACAAGAAAAGTAGCGATGAAAGTCTGGTTTTCCTCATCATGGCTGTCACTTGAGATATCGGTGGGACGGACAAAAAGTTTGCGGACAACAATCAGAGCCAGGATTACCCCGACCACACCGAGCGGGTAAGTCACAGCACAACTCAGAGCGGCACCGTTGGCAGATATACCGACCTGCTGCAATGCCTGCTGTGCGGCACCGAGCGCAGGCGTGTTGGTCGTGGCTCCGCAAAGGATTCCGACCATATCTGCCATCGACACACTGAAGAGGTACGCGCAACCGATGGCAAGAGCCGTGCCAAGAATGACAGTGGCGAACCCGAGAAGATTCAGGCGCACACCACCCGTGCGGAACGAACTGAAAAAGCCGGGGCCGACTTTCAATCCAAGTTCGTAAACAAAAAGAACAAGACCGAAACTCTCGGCATAGGAGAGCATGGCCGGATCGATGGAGAAACCGAGGTGGCCGGCAAGAATACCGACAAAGAAAACCCATGTCACGCCGAGGGTGACACCTCTGATGCTCAGTTTGCCAAGTCCGAGACCGGCGGCTATTATGATCGAGATAATCACCACCGCCTGCACCGGAGAATGGTCTATGAATACACTTTGAAGCCAGTCCATAAACATTTTAGATAATCAAGCTATTGCCTGGTAGATAAAACTGCTTGGTAGATAAATAAGACTGCAAAGTTATCACTTTTTGTTGACGCGACCAAAGTTGGCGCAAAGTTTGTTATAATATAAATGCAAAGTTTGTTATATTACAGAAGGGAGAAGTCCGCTCTTTAAATAGAGTGCCCCTCCCCGTTCATTGGAATTAAAAGAAACATATCATGGATATCAAATGTCATTTTGACCATTACAACATCAACGTGGCCAATCTGGAGCGTTCACTTGAATTTTACAAGAAAGCACTCAATCTCCACAAGACAGGGGAGATTGTGCATCCCGACGGAAACTTCATCATCAACTACCTCGCTGCTCCCGAGGGTGACTTCCGTCTTGAGCTGACCTGGCTGCGTGACCATCCGCAGGAGTATGAACTCGGAGAGAACGAGACACATCTCGCCCTTCGTCTCGACACCGACAACTACGAGGAGGTACACGATTACCACAAGGAGCTGGGGGTGATCTGCTACGAGAATCCAGAAATGGGTATCTATTTCATACATGATCCGGACGACTATTGGATCGAGATTCTGCGTTGCAAGAAATAAGAAGACCTAATATTCAACTATCGCGAAGTTGAATTGTTAATATTTATGTAAGGACGCACAGACCGTGCGACCGGATAATGATTTCACACAAACTAAGATACTATGAATTTCAACAATTTCACAATCAAATCGCAGGAGGTGGTCCAGAAAGCCATTGACTACGCAAGGCAGGCCGGTCAGCAGATGATCGAGCCGGTCCACCTGCTGAAAGCCATAATCTCCGAGGGTGAGACTCTGGTGAACTTCATCTTCCAGAAGACCGGAGCAAATCTCAACGGAGTGAAGATGGGCGTGGACCAGGCAATCGCCGCTCTTCCGAAGGTGAGCGGCGGTGATGTAATGCTCAGCCGCGAGTCGAACGAGGCTCTGCAGAAGGCCGTCGATTTCTCGAAGTCATCGGGCGACGAATATGTCTCGGTCGAGGCAATGCTCATGGGTATTTTCCTCTGCAAGTCGAAGGCATCGCAGATTCTTAAAGACAACGGTCTCGACGAGAAGGGTCTGAAAGCTGCGATTGCCGAGCTCCGCAACGGCAACACAGTGAAGGACCAGAGTGCGGAAGAGAGTTACCAGTCTCTGAGCAAATATGCCATCAACCTGAACGACCGGGCACGTAATGGCAAACTCGACCCAGTTATCGGACGTGACGAGGAGATTCGCCGCGTGCTCCAGATTCTGTCGCGACGCACCAAGAACAACCCTATGCTGGTAGGTGAACCGGGTACCGGTAAGACCGCTATCGCCGAGGGTCTTGCAATGCGTATAGTGCGTGGAGATGTGCCTGAGAACCTGAAATCGAAACAGATTTATTCGCTCGACATGGGTGCTCTCGTGGCCGGTGCAAAATATAAAGGTGAGTTCGAGGAACGTCTGAAAGCCATCGTCAATGAGGTTACGAAGAGCGACGGCGAGATTATCCTCTTCATCGATGAGATCCACACGCTGGTTGGAGCCGGTAAGGGTGAAGGCGCAATGGATGCCGCCAATATCCTGAAGCCTGCCCTCGCCCGAGGTGAGTTACGCTCAATCGGTGCGACGACTCTCGACGAGTATCAGAAGTATTTCGAGAAAGACAAGGCTCTCGAACGACGTTTCCAGAAGGTCATGGTAGATGAGCCGGACGAGATGTCGGCCATATCGATTCTCCGAGGCTTGAAGGAGCGTTATGAGAACCACCACAAGGTGCGCATCATGGACGAGGCAATCATCGCCGCCGTGCAGCTTTCGGTACGTTATATCACCGACCGTTTCCTTCCCGACAAGGCCATCGACCTTATCGACGAGGCAGCATCAAAGCTGCGTCTGGAGATGGATTCACAGCCTCAGGCACTCGACGAGGCATCGCGCAAAATCAAGCAACTCGAGATTGAACGCGAGGCAATCAAGCGTGAGAACGATACCTACAAGCTCAAGGAGATAGACGAAGATCTCGCCAACCTCCGCGACACGGAGAAGTCACTCCGCGCCAAGTGGCAGGCAGAGAAAAATGAAATCAACAAGATCCAGCAGAACAAGATTGACATAGAGCAGCTCAACTACGAGGCCGAACGTGCCGAGCGTGAGGGAGACTATGCCAAAGTCGCTGAAATCCGCTATTCGCGCATCAAGCAGAAAGAGGATGAGAACAAGGCCATTCAGGAGAAGCTTAAGGAACTCCAGGGTGAGGGTGCCATGATCAAAGAGGAGGTTGACGCCGAGGATATAGCCGAGGTTGTAAGCCGCTGGACCGGCATTCCCGTCAAGAAGATGGCCCAGAGCGAGAAGGAGAAACTGCTCCATCTTGAGGAAGAACTCCACCACCGCGTGGTTGGTCAGGAAGACGCGATACGTGCCGTGTCGGATGCAGTGCGCCGTTCACGCGCCGGTCTTAACGACCCGCGCCGTCCTATCGGCTCGTTCATTTTCCTCGGCACGACCGGTGTCGGTAAGACAGAGCTTGCCAAGGCACTTGCCGAGTATCTGTTTGACGACGAGGACATGATGACACGAATCGATATGTCGGAATACATGGAGAAGCACAGCGTGTCACGTCTGGTCGGAGCGCCTCCGGGATACGTCGGATATGAAGAGGGTGGACAGCTCACCGAGGCCGTACGACGCAAACCATACAGCGTGGTGCTCTTCGATGAGATCGAGAAAGCAAACCCCGATGTGTTCAACATCCTGCTTCAGGTTCTTGACGATGGACGTCTTACGGACAACAAGGGACGTTTCATCAACTTCAAGAATACGATTATCATCATGACCTCGAACATGGGTAGTGATATAATCCGCGAGAAGTTCACCGGTTTCAACGACAAAACGGAAGATGAGAAACAGAACATAATCGCCACCACCAAACAGGATGTCATGGACCGTCTGAAACAGATCATCCGTCCGGAGTTCCTGAACCGTATCGACGAGACCGTGATGTTCACACCTCTCGACAAGAAAGAGATACTTGAGATTGTCAGTCTGCAGGTCAACAGCGTGAAGAAGATGCTTGCCTCAAACGGCATCAAGCTCGATGTCACCAAGCCTGCTCTCGACCTTCTGGCCGAGGATGGATATGATCCGGAGTTCGGCGCACGACCTGTGAAACGTACCATACAGCGTATGGTGCTCAACCAGCTCTCGAAAGACATACTGGCACAGAAAGTGGACCGCGAGCACCCCATCATCATCGACCGCGACGGCGACAACCTCGTGTTCAAGAACTGATAAACAGAATACACTGATAAACGGCGAGGCTGTCTAACAAGTTTAGGCAGCCTCTCTTTTGTATGGTTCATCAACCAAAAAATAAGGCTTTCATGCTGAATTTCAGCGCGAAAGCCTTTGTCATGTCAAAG